>PVMK01150567.1_pt1 | contig 21770 bp, 19 predicted proteins | sample 1853481 | NCBI WGS metagenome assembly PVMK01 (sample SAMN08533507, study PRJNA380276) | Marine sediment metagenome, whole genome shotgun sequencing project.
TTATGAGCAAAGAACTCAGGTTTGATGGGCGCGTCGCGATCGTCACTGGAGCCGGGCAGGGGCTCGGCCGTTCCCATGCGCTCTTGTTGGCGTCCCGCGGGGCGAAGGTCGTCGTCAACGACCTCGGCGGCTCCACGGCGGGCGAAGGCAAGTCCTCCGAGACTGCCGACCTGGTCGTCGAGGAGATCAAGCAAGCCGGTGGCGAGGCCGTGGCGAACTACGACTCGGTCGAGGATGGTGACGCGATCGTGCAGACGGCGATGGATGCCTGGGGTCGCCTCGACATCGTGATCAACAACGCTGGGATCCTCCGCGACAAGTCGTTCAAGAACATGACCGACGCCGACTGGGACATCATTTTCCGGGTCCACAACTACGGCGCGTACAGGGTGACCAAGGCCGCGTGGCCGATCATGACCGAGCAGGGCTACGGTCGCGTCCTCTTCACGACATCGTCGGCAGGCATCTACGGCAACTTCGGGCAGACCAACTACGGGTCGGCCAAGCTCAGTCTCGTCGGGTTCGCCAACACGCTGTCGCTCGAGGGGCAGCGCAAGAACGTGCTCGTCAATACCATCGCGCCGTTTGCAGCGTCCCGCCTCACCGAGGGGTTGCTTCCGCCCGCGGTGTTTGATGCGCTCAAGCCCGAGTACGTCTCTCCGATCGTTGCGTATCTCTGCAGCGAGGAGAACGAAACGACCGGCGGCGTCTACGAGGTTGGTGGAGGGTTCTACTCGGGCCTCCGATGGGAGCGAACCAAAGGCAAAATGTTCCGGCTCGGGCGCGACGTATCGCCCGACGACATCCAGTCGAGTTGGAAGCAGATCAACGACTTCACCGAGGCCGACCACATTAGCAGCGTGATGGAATCCCTCGGCCCCATCATTCAAAACGTCGAAGCGGGTCCTAGCAAGGGCGGCAATGAGTTCATCGATGTCGACGAGGCGCTCGGGTCCAAGTACCCGGACTATACCTCGAGCTACGACGAGGGAGATCTGGCGCTCTACGCGCTCGGCGTGGGGGCAGCCACGGATCCAAACGATGAAGCGGGTCTCCGGCTCGTTTACGAAGGCCATGGCGGCGGCATGAAGGCATTGCCGACCTTTGCCGTCATTCCGGGGACCAAGGCAATCCTCGGATTCGCGAAGGAAGGCATCACAGCCCCCGGCCTGCACTACGGACTCGACCGTATTCTTCACGGTGAGCAGTACATCGAGCTCGTGCGACCGCTTCCATTGAAGGCGACGCTCACCACCAAGGGTACGGTCAAGGACATCTGGGACAAAGGGAAGGGCGCGCTCGTCGTGACTGCGCTCGACTCGTTCGACGAGGATGGCGACCTGCTGATCAAGAGCGAGATGACCACTTTCATACGCGGCGCCGGCGGGTGGGGCGGCGAGCGGGGTCCGACCGCCGATGTCAACGTACCCCCGTCGCGCGATCCCGACGTGGTCGTCGAGGATTCGATCCCGGAGAACCAAGCGTTGCTGTATCGACTGAGCGGCGATTGGAATCCGCTTCATGCAGACCCGGGCATGGCCAAGGCGTTCGGTTTCGAACGCCCGATCCTTCACGGCCTTTGCACATTCGGCTACGCGGGGCGTCGGGTCCTCGAGCACTTTGCGCCCGAAGGCAACCCGGATTTCTTCAAGAGCATCAAGGTGCGCTTCACCGCCAACGTCTATCCGGGGGACACCCTCATCACGGAGATGTGGAAGGAATCGGACCAGCGCATCGTGTTTCGGTGCAAGGTCAAGGAGCGCGGTGAGGTGGTGATCGCCAACGCCGCCATCGAGCTCTTCGAGGAGCTTCCAAAGCCAAAAGAGAAGAAACCCGCAGCGGCATCTGATGCCGTTGAGGGCGATGTTGAGGACGCGGCGGTCGAAGCCACCTCAGCCGACATCATCGCGGCGATCGACCAATACCTGAAGGAGAATCCGGCCATAGCCGAGAAGGCGCAAACGGTCTTCCAGCTCAAGTTGAACGACCCCGAGAGCCTCTGGACGATCGACCTCAAGGCCGGAAACGCGGGTCCAGGGGACACGGCGAAGCCAGATGTGACGCTGCAGCTTTCCGAGGAGAACTACGTCGCACTTCAAAAAGGCGAAGCCGACCCGTTGAAGCTGTTTTCGGGCGGCAAGCTCAAGGTCGGTGGCGACATGATGAGCGTGAACAAGCTCGAAGCCCTTGGCGGTATGCCCTTCGATTTGGTTCTCGAGAAGGCCGCAGCGCGCGTGAGCGCGGGAGGATCCTCGGCCGCGCCTGTGGCGGCACCGAAAGCGCGCGAACCGCTCGCGCCCAAGCTTTTCGAGGCACTCGGCAAGCGGCTCGCCGAGCAACCGAGCCTTGCGAACGAGGTCGGCGCGGTTCTTCAATTCTATGTGCGAAACCCTGACTCGAAGTGGGTCGTCGACCTGAAAAACCAACCACCTGCCCTCAAAGCGGGGGAGACCGATGGCGCAACGACGACCATCACGATCGACGACGCGGATCTCGCAGAGCTCACCAGCGGCGAGGCGACTCCGCAATCGCTTTACCAAAGGGGCAAGCTTCGCGTGGACGGTGACATTCAACCGGCGCACCGCCTCAACTTTCTCAAGGGGCTGATCTAAACTCGCGCACAGGAACGCCAAGGAGCAACGATGGGACGCAAGGTAAACGTAATCGGAGTCGGCATGGTGAAGTTCGCCAAGCCAGGCCAAAGCGAGGACTACAACGTGATGGCCGCCAAGGCGATCAAGGCTGCGCTTGCCGATGGAGGCGTCGAGTACGACGAGGTTGAACAGGCGGTTGCAGGGTATGTTTTCGGGGACAGCACCTGTGGGCAGCGCGCGGTCTACGACGTCGGCCTCACCGGGATCCCGGTATACAACGTCAACAACAACTGCTCCACCGGGTCGAGCGCCTTGATGCTAGCCAAGCAGATGGTCGAAGGCGGAATCGTCGAGTGCGCGCTCGCCGTGGGCTTCGAGCAGATGAAGAAGGGCGCGCTCGGCAGCGCCTGGGATGACCGCCCAAACCCGTTGAGCCTCCACGTCGGCATGATGAACGATGCACAAGGCTTCACGGCGGCACCGGCGGCGGCACAGATGTTTGGCGGCGCCGGGCGCGAGTACCGTTGGCGCTACGGAACCAAGCGTGAGACATTCGCCAAGGTCAATGAGAAGGCGCGCAAGCACGCAGCCAACAACCCGTATGCGCTCTTCCGAGACCCGCTCAGTGTCGAGGAGATCTTGGCGTCCCCCGAGGTGTTCGATCCGCTCACCCGGTTTCAGTGCTGCCCTCCCACCTGTGGCGCCGCGGCGGCGATCGTATGTTCGGATGATTTCGCCAAGAAGAAGGGCATCTCCAATCCCGTTTACATCGCCGGCCAAACCATGCGCACCGATTATGCGTCGAGCTTCGGTGATTCGATGATCAAAATGGTCGGCTTCGACATGGCGAAGAACGCCGCGCAGGCTGTCTACGAGGAGTCGGGCATCGGTCCTGAGGACGTCGACGTCGTCGAGCTCCACGACTGCTTCACCACTAATGAGGTGTTCAGCTACGAGGCACTCGGCCTTTGCGGCGAAGGCGAGGCCGAGAAGTTCATCGAGGACGGCGACAACACCTACGGCGGGAAGTTCGTCACCAATCCGAGCGGTGGTCTTCTTTCGAAGGGCCACCCTCTCGGTGCCACAGGTCTTGCGCAATGCACCGAGCTGGTCTGGCACCTCCGAGGCCAAGCCGAGGACCGTCAGGTCGAAGGCGCCCGCATCGCCCTTCAGCACAACCTCGGGCTCGGCGGCGCGGCAGTCGTGACGATGTACCGCCGCGACTGAGGAGCTCGGAGCGTGAAGAAGGCCGGAACCGGAACCGACGTCGCCCGGAAGCGGGAGCGAGTACCCCAGGCGGAGCGCCGTCGGATCACGCGTGGGAAGTTGCTGGACGCTACGATTGAGAGCCTGATCGACATTGGCTACCCGCGAACTACGACAGTCGAGGTCGGCGAGCGCGCCGGGCTTTCGAGGGGCGCTCAGCTTCATCACTTTCCGAGCAGGGCCGACTTGTTGGTCGCTGCGATCGAGCACCTCGCCGATGAACGCTCTAAAGAGTTCGAGGCCGAGCTCAACGCCCGGCTCGAGAAGGGCGACGACCCGATCGACGCCATGGTGGACATGCTCTGGGCCACCTTTTCCGGACCGCTCTATTGGGCCGTCGTCGAGCTCATGGTCGCCGCGCGGACCGATCCCGAGCTCGTCGAAAAGTTCGAGACCTTCGAGCGGAGCCTAGGAGGTCGCATCTACGGGGCGTTCAAGCAGCTCACCGGCCGGGGGGATCGCCAGGCCAAAATAGCAGTCGAGATGACGCTCTACTTCATGCGTGGGTTGGCCATGGAGCGCATTTTTCGAGAGAACGACGCGCACTACGACGATCTGGTGGAGCGGTGGAAGAAGGGTCTCCGCGCCACGTTGAGCTAGAGGTCGAAGCCTATAGTAGTATGCGTGTTCTGTTGGCTCGTTGGCTTTGTGTCTGCCTCTGCGTTTTTGCCCTCACGGTGGCGTCAGCCCGTGAGGCCGGTGCGCAGACCGACAAGGACTTCGCCATATGGGCGGCGCTGTTTGCGACGGGGCAGGTCTTCGCAGACGAGCCGAGCCCCACGTTCTGGCTCGATGTCCACGCTCGGCGCGGTGAGAGCGGAACGGTTCACATTCTTCGTCCCGGTATCGGGTATGCGTTTGCTCCTTGGGTGTCTCTGTGGGCCGGCTACGCGTGGGTGCCCGAATGGTTTGATGCGACAGGCCAACGCACCGATGAGCAGCGCGTCTGGGAGCAGCTCATTTTCGACTACCGAAGCAAGCGAGGGCTGTGGTTCCAATCCCGGACTCGCTTCGAACAACGTTTCTCCAATGCGGGAAGTGGAACCGCTCATCGGTTTCGCGAGTTTGTGAGACTCAACTACCGTCCGAAGAAGTCGGTTCCCGTCGGCATTGCGTTCTGGGATGAGCTCTTCGTCGGCATCCAGGGGGCTGACTGGGCCAAGCAAGGCTTCGATCAGAACCGCGTCTTCCTCGGGCTCGCCATCTACGCATTCGAGAAGCTGTTTCGAATCGAGGTCGGCTACCTCAATGTCTACCTATCGCGACAACCCAATCGGCTGACCCACGTCCTGGGGTTCAACTTCCTCGTGAGCTTCAAGAGCAAGAGACAGGCCCCGTGAGCGGTGTGCCGCCTACTGCCCCGGGATCCCGTCGATGTCCGGCTTGAACCGGAAGATGTGGTACGGCGCGCTGGCAGCCATGTGCGCCTTCGATTGCAGCATCTGATCGGGGATCGCGCTGTCAGCGACGTAGAGCCAGCCGTCAGGGCCGTAGCTCAAGGCGTCCGCCCATCGAATACGGTCGCTTCGGACCAACGTGGTCAACTCGCCGTCCGGCTTCATTCGAATCACAGCGTTGTGCTCGACATCGGTGATCAAGAGATTCCCGTCGTTGTCCGTGCTGAGTCCGTCGTTGAGTGGCTTGGGGCCGACTGCCTGAACTCTCGCAGACAGTGCGCCGGGGCTGAGTGAATCGTCTAGAAGATCCGCCACCTTGATGCGATACATCGTGTCATGCGCCATCGCGCCGTAGTAGAGCCACTCGTCGTTGCGATCGATCGCGATGCCGTCGACGCCCGGTTTGAGCACGACGACTCCGAAGAAGACCATGTCTTTGGTGGGGTTGCGAATCAGCCAGTCCTGGGCGGATACCGACGGGTCGCTGTCGAGCACCCGGCGCGCCTTGCCGGATTCGACGTCATAGACGACTAGACCGGCATTCTTTCGCCAGAAGCTCAGGTCGGCGATGAAGACGTGCTGTCCGGTCGAGTCGACCTGCAGGTCCTGCAGAAACGAACCCAGTTGCGCGATGGATGAATCGAACACGTGGTCGTGCACGACCTCGCCCGTCGATAGATCGAACGCTAAGAGCCGTGCGTTGCCGGTTCCGTGGTTGCCGTGATCGATCGTCCACAGGCGGTTCTGCCGATCGACGGCGACCCCCAATGGCGTTTCGAAGAGCGACTGTGCGTCGTCACTTGGAAAGGCTCTCGGCGCGCCGTCGACCCACTCGAGCAGCTTGGCGCCGCTAGGCCTGCTCTCGGGATGAATCGTATAGAACACCCGACCGTCCGCGGACACGGCATGATTGCCGATCGGTTCGGGGCTCGTCACCACGACTTCCAGGGTGTCCTCGTCGAACATCGGGGTGCCGCTCAGGTCGGGGTATGGTTCTCCGCCGCCGTAGCGAACGTGCAGCACGACCACTAGCAAAGCGACGAACACCAGGAGCCCGACCAGCAAGCGCGCGAGAAACTGTTTCATCGGCATGCGAAGCTACCACGGCGGCAGGGAGGAAAACAGCCCGGCTGCACGCTTCTGGACCCGACGCATTTTCAGAAATTGTAGCCGTAGCCGATGCTTACGACGTTTACAGTCAGATTGTTCGTTCGGCTGTATCGGTCGTAGTAGACGTCCATGTCGTGTTGATGAGCTCGGCCTGGGGGCGTGAGGTGAAACAGCACCTTGGCGCCAAATTCATGAGCCCAGAACTGAGCCAAGTCTGAATCCGCTGTGCGCGGCGTGCTCGGATCGAACGGCAGGCCCAGGCTGTTCGTCCAGAAGTACACCGTGGTCTGATGGTGGGCTCGGTAGTGGAACTTTAGGTACGCGCGGTCAGTCACGTACTGATAGATCTCGCCGAGGAGCGTATGCGCGCGAACGTCGTAGTCATCGACAAAGAACCGATAGCTCAAGCGTACGGTCGAGCTCGTTCTCGGCATATGGTGCGCCAGGAGGCCTGAAACCGTCTGTTTGAGGCGCGTCCCCGGGAACTTCTCCTGGGAACTTCTCCTGGATGCGCCCCACGCACACCGTGACGTCCGGGGTACACAAGAACGGCACCGAGTTCCATGGCGTCAGCAGCTCCCCCTTCTGCCAAGCGACCCCATAGCCCGCCTTGACCCATGTGGTCGCGTTCAAGATCTGCGAGACTTCGACGCTCCCGCCAAACGACCCACGAAAATCCCATGCGTTGCCCTCTGGGAAGACACCCCCGGGCCGCGGTCCGTAGGGCGTGAACCAATCGAAAGAACCATCGATTCTTGCGGTGATCGTGGCGTTGTCCTGCGCAAGGTCCCGCGTGTAGCCGACACCGCCGAAGATTGACGCGTACCACTCTTCACCGTGACCGCCGTAAACGACATTCACCGTGTCGTCGTCCGTCGTGTCGATGCGCGTGTTGATTTGAATCGTCCCTGCTTCGTTGTAGAGCGAGGCGGAAGTCGTCGCGTCGATCGCGTCCGTGGACGCCGACGTGATGATGTCGATCGGAATGGTCATCGTGTGTTCGACTTTGGGGTTCTGCCGAACCTTTAGGTAGAACATCGGCTCGTAGACCTGCAGTCGCTCGGAACCAGCGACGCCTGGCCCCGCCTGCGACTGATAGCCAAACCCCGTCTGGTCGAAATAGTTGAAGCGAACACGCGCTTCTTCGATCTTCCAGCGTTCTCGGGCCGGCTCCTCCGCGCCGCTGTGGGCGTCTCCGCAGAACAAGGCGAGGGACAGCGGCACCAGGGCCCACAAGCGGGGGCGTTTGTGTCGCGCGCTAGTTGGTGCAGCCACAGCCGCCCCCCGCAGGCGACCAGATGCCACCGCTCGTGGCTTCTCGTGCTCGGTGCAATTGGTTGGATGCGCGCGCTTCGAGGGGATCGACGACGGGCTGCATTGTGGCGTCGCTCAGATAGCCGCGTTCGTAGGGCCCCACTCTGACGCACCAGAACCCAGAATCACCGCCGCCCATATGAGAAAGAGGCTTCGCATACGGTCTCTACACGTGAGCGGCGAAAAGGTTTCTCTTTAGGTCTCCCAGACCACCCGCCGTCTGGCGGCGTACCACTCGTCGGTTCTGGGCCCGTACGTGTCCTCGAGGGTGGTTCGTTTCATCTTCATGGTTGGGGTGAGGAAACCATTTTCGATCAGCCACGGGTCTTTGACGACCATCAGGAACTGAAGGCGCTCGAACCCCTCGACTTGCTCGTTGACCTCGCTCAACAGAGTCTCGAGATCATTCTCGACTTTTGCGCGCACGGCGCTGTCACTCAGCTTCGGGCGGAGCTCCTCGGCGAGGAGGACCAGAGCGAACGGCTGGGGATGCCCCGAGCCAGTCACGCAGCACATCTCGATATGGGCGTCGTTGTTGATGAGGTTCTCGATGGGCACCGGGGCGACGTACTTACCCTTGCTCGTCTTGAAGAGCTCTTTCACCCGGCCCGTGATCTTGAGTCGACCCTCTTCGTCGCGCTCGCCGCGGTCGCCCGTGCGGAAGTAGCCGTCTTCGGTGTAGCACTCCGCTGTGAGCTCGGGCTGCTTGTAGTAGCACATCATGTTGCCGGGCGACTTGATGAGGATCTCACCTTCGTCGCTGATCTTCACTTCCACTCCGGGCATCGGGCCCCCTACGTAGCCGACGCGCCCGCCACCGGGATGACTCGCATGCGAGTAGGCAAAGTCCTCGCTCATGCCGTAGCCTTCGAGGAGCTCGAGGCCCAGATCCCTGTACCACTGAATGAGATCGGGCGGGATCGGCGCCGAGCCACTGGCAGCGAGCCGCACGTGTTGAAGCCCCAGGCCCGTAAGTACCTTCTTCTTGATCACGCGGTTGAGGAGCGGGATGCGAAGGAGCCGCTCGAGTTTCTCTGGCGGAAGCTTGTGGAACACCCCGAGCTGGAACTTCAACCACAATCGCGGCACGGAAAGGAAAATCGTCGGCTGTGCGCGATTGAGATCGGCTACGAACGTATCGAGCGACTCCGCAAAGAAGAGCTGCATCCCCGTGCGAATGCCCTGTACCTCGACAAAGAATCGTTCGAAAACGTGGGCGAGGGGAAGATAGGACAGCATCCGGTCCTCGGACGTCGAATGGAAGGTCTCCACGGCCCCATCCACCGAGGCGGCAATCGCATCGAAGCTGTGCATCACGCCCTTCGGCCGACCCGTGCTTCCCGAGGTGTAGACGATGATCGCGGCCTCGTCGGGCTTGCGGGACGGGTTCCCCTGCAAGGGCTCCGTCCGGGCCGTCACCGAATCCCAGGACTCGTAGTCGTTTGGCGGGGCGAGAGGAAAGGAGATACACGGCATTCCCGCAGGGATCCCTTTCTGAACCTCCTCCCAGCCATCGAGCTTGCCCACGAAAAGGAGCTTCGACTCGCTGTGGTCGAGGATGTAGGCGATCGTGTCCGTGTTGAGCGTCGGATAGAGCGCGACGCTCACGTGTCCGGCCATCCAGATTGCCAAGTCCGCGAAGATGAAGTGCGCACAGTTCTTCGAGATGAGACCGATGTGGCTGCCGGGCTCGAGGTCGAGCGATTTCAAGTGAGCGGCCATCCGCCTCACCTGGTCCATGGCCTGGGCCCAGGTGTACGTTTCGACTTCTCCGTTGCCGATCGGCTGAGTCATCCATAGTTGATTCGGCGCGGTCTTTTCCCAGCGGTATGCGTCGTCTAGTACGAGTTGATGCTCGGCCATGGGTCACTCCTCGATTTGGCGGGGCCCGGAGCATACACCGTCCGGGGGTAGTTGTGGGGGCTTTGATACGATTCCTCGTGGTAGCCTCGGGCCCGAGTCGCGCATGGGACAGGTCCAAGTACGTATCGTGGGAAGCGGCGATGCCTTCGGGAGTGGCGGAAGGTTTCAGACCTGCATCGCGATCCGTGCGCCGAACGACCTATTCCTCGTCGATTGCGGAGCCTCGTCACTGATCGCGCTGCGCCAGCAGCAGATCGAGCCGCGCGACGTGAGCAAGATCCTGATCACCCATTTGCACGGGGACCACTTCGGCGGCCTTCCGTTCTTCTTGCTCGATGCCCAGATGGTGTCCAAGCGCACCGCCCCACTCACACTGGCCGGGCCCGCCCGGGTCTGGAAAAGCGCCTAATGGAGGCCATGGAGATTCTTTTCCCTGGGGTCGTCCAAGGTCGATCCCAATTTCGAAGTCCGGTTCATCGAGCTCCAGCCTCGAACGCCCACCCCAATCGACGAGATCGAGGTCACCGCGTTTCCGGCGGCTCATTTCAGTGGCGCGCCATCGTACAGCTTGCGGGTCGCAGTCGAGGACAAGGTGTTCGTGTATTCAGGCGACACCCAGTGGACGGACACCCTGATCGAAGCCTCCGACAAGGCCGACCTGTTCCTTTGCGAGTCCTACGTGTTCGACAAGGAGGTCGCACTCCACAACTCCTACCGCAACATCATGCAGAATCGCGCGCGCCTCACCTGCAAACGGATCCTTCTCACGCATATGAGTGAAGACGTATTGGCGCGGGCCGACGAAGTCGAATTGCCGATGGCCGAGGACGGACTGCAGCTCATCTTGTGAGAAGAACAGGCCGAAAGGCCGAGGTGGCGCAAGTGATGCTTCCTAGACTAGGCTCTCGGGCATGTTGGATTTTGCAGGTCGGGAAGCGGTGGTCACCGGGGGAACCGGGGCGCTCGGCAGCGCTGTCGTTGGGCTATCTCCTCGAAGCTGGCGCGACCGTTCACGTCCCAGTCTACGTTGCCCAAGAGCTCGAAGATTTTCCCCATCGGGACCACGCTGCCGTGAAGCTTCACGAGGGGCCTCGATCTTAGCGTCGAGGACGACGTGACGCGGCTCTTTGGTGCGACGGCCTCCCTGTATGCGAGCATTCACGTGGCAGGTGGCTTTGCGATGGGCCCCATTGCTTCCACGAGCCTCGACGTCTGGGATGATTTGATGCGGATGAACGCCACGACATGCTTCCTTTCGTGCCGCGAAGCGGTCAAGGCGATGGGTGGGCGTGCAGGACGCATCGTCAACGTTGCCGCAAGACCTGCGCTGGTGCCCACCGGGCAGATGGCCGCCTATGCCGCCTCCAAGGCCGCGGTCGCTGCGCTGACGCTCTCGCTGGCCGAAGAGCTAGCCGAGTCTTCGATTTGGGTGAACGCCATCATCCCAAGCATCATCGACACGGACGCAAACCGCGCCGCCATGCCCGATGCCGACCACAGTGCATGGCCCAAGCCCGAGGAGATCGCAGAGACCGTCGCGTTCCTGGCCTCGCCACAAAATGCGGTCACGCGCGGGGCTCTCGTGCCTGTCTACGGGAAAGAGCTAGCCGCCCCATGATAGTATCCGCGGGCAATGAGGTACACGCATCTGGGGCGGACGGGAGTGACCGTTTCGCGGATTTGCCTTGGTTGTATGAGCTACGGCACGCCGGAGTGGCGACCGTGGGATCCATGATTCGGATGCCTCCGCGCCGTTCTTCAAGAGGGCGATCGAAGCCGGCATCAACTTTTTCGACACGGCCGACATGTACTCGCACGGCGTGAGCGAAGAGGTGACAGGCCGATGGCTGCGCGAATACGGCAATCTCGATGAGCTGGTGATCGGGACGAAGGTCTTCTTCCCGATGAGCAACCGCCCCAACATGGGTGGGCTCTCGCGCAAGCACATCCAGCAAGCCTGCGAGGACAGCCTCCGGCGCTTGGGAGTCGAGACGATCGATCTCTACCAGATCCATCGCCTCGATCCCGAATACCCCGATGGAAGAGATGCTGGCCGCCCTGGATCAGCTCGTCACCCAAGGGAAGGTTCGGTACATCGGCGCTAGCTCGATGTACGCGTGGCAGTTCCAGCGAATGCTCTCGACGTCGGAGCGCAACGGTTGGGCACGTTTCGTCACGATGCAAAACCATTACAACCTCGTCTATCGGGAAGAGGAGCGAGAGATGATGCCGCTCTGCGAGGATCAGGGCATCGGCGTGATTCCGTGGTCGCCATTGGCTCGCGGCATGCTTGCTGGCACGCGAACCAAGTTGGGTGATAGCTCCACCAGCCGGTCGTCCAGTGATGGACTCGACCAGATTCTCTACGATCAGCCGTCCGATTGGGACGTCGTCGAGGCGGTCAAGAGCGTGGCCGCCGAGCGGGGAGAGCCACCAGCCCGTATCGCGCTGGCCTGGCTTCTCTCCAAGCCCACGGTGGCCGCGCCAATCGTGGGCGCGCCCAAGCTCAAGCACTTGGACGACGCCATTGCCGCGGCCGAGATCGAGCTCAGCGCCGACGAGGTGGCGATTCTCGAAGCGCCGTATCGCGCGCATCCGGTCAAAGGGATGGACGCGCCCCGAACTTCGGCGAAGTAGCGATCAGCCTTCGTCGAGCTCGGACCGCAAGCTTCGGATCATCAGGCGCTCGTACAGGCCAGGGGCGATGCGCGAAAGGAGCGCGCTGGTCTTGCCGACTGGGGTTAAGACCAAGCGTCTCCGTCCGTCCCTTGCCGCCTTCAGCACTTCTCCGGCTACATCGTCCGCGTTCCCGAGTTGCCCTACTTTGGAGCGCGGCCGGGCCACGCGATTGCCATCCCCATCGAGGGTCGATGCTTCGAGCCCCGACGCGACAAAGGAAGGGCAGACCATCAACACACCGACGCCTTGGTCGGCGACCTCCGCGCCGAGGCTCTCAAAAAGGCCGTGCATGGCATGCTTCGAAGCCGCGTATCCGCTGCGTCCGTAGAGCGGCGCTAAGCCAGCGATGCTCGAGACGGCGATGATGAGCCCACGATTCGCTATCAGATCGGCCATACAGGCTTGCGTGCAATGCAAAGCGCCGAATAGGTTCACCTCCATCACACGTCGAAAGACTTCGGGCTGAGTGTCCACGAACGCGCTGCGATGGACGATGCCTGCGTTGTTGATGAGAACATCGATACCTCCGAACGCTTCGCGAACGGCCGTCATGGAGATGCGTACTTGTTCCCTGTCGGTGATGTCGCACGGGAGGGCCAGCGCCTCGATGCCTGCGCTTGCGAGCTCGTCGCGTGCGGCATCTAGTGGGCTGGAGGGTAGGTCGACAATCGCGATCTTGGCGCCCGCACCGCCAAAGCTCCGACCGAGCGCGCGTCCGATACCTCCGGCGCCCCCCGTGATGACGACCGCGCGTCCGCGGAAGTCGCGCCTAGCCAAGAAGACCTCGTGCCCGAGCGTAGAGCTCGAATGCTTCGCGGCTTGTGAGCTTCGGTGTGTAGCCGTACTCCTCCTTGAGGCGCCGGTTCGAGAGCACGGGCCGGTAACGCAGGAACGCAACGCGCTCCGGCCCGTTCTCGGTCAAACCCAGGCGTTTGAGGGCCCATAGGATTGCCTTCACGAGCGAACCCGGTAGCGGGACGTAGGGCTTGTTGAGCATTCGCGCGATCTCGCGCGGGGTCAACGAGCCATCGCCCGCCTGATTGTAAATGCCGACCTTGTCGGAGAAGACCGCATCGACGAGACACGCGACGAGGTCTTGATCCCAGATGAACACAAAGGGCGATTCTGACCCAACGATGCCCAGCATCACGGGTTTCTCGAAGAGGTCCGTGACGGGACTGTGCACATCTTCCCCCACGATAGTGCCCGGTCGAAAAACGACCTGCTTCAGCTCGGGACGCTCCTCCCGCCACTGCGCCAACATGGTTTCGATCAGGCGTTTGTTCTTCGAATATTCAAACTCGTCGTTGCCGCGAAGAGGGTCGTTCTCGTCGAGCCATTCGGGGTTGTCAGGGTGGTACCCGTAGGCCGCACCGCTCGAGGTGACGATCAGCCTCGTCGCCAACGAGTCCTCACACGCTTCGAGGATGTTCTTCGTCCCGAGAACATCCACGCGGTAGGCTAGGTCGGCCGGCGCGCCTTTGGGCACACGAACGATCGACGCGAGGTGCACGACGGTATCAATGCCGTGTTTACGAAAAAGGGCCTTGAGGGCGTGATCGCAGATGTCGCCCTGTTCGTAGACGACCCCATCGAGCCGCTCCGAAGCGTCGACCTCGGTCCAGTCTAGTGCGACCAGCACCGACAGTTCGTCCAAGCGTTGGGAGAGAGCCGCGACGCACAGGCGGCCGACGTAACCGGCCGCCCCGGTCACCAAGACCGCTGGGCCAGAGCCCATCAGGCTCCGGGTTCCTGGTGCATCGCCTTGAACTCTTGAAGCCCTGGCGCGAACAGGTGCATGTTCGGGTCGACGTCGACGTGCACGACCGACGGCTTCCCGGAATCCACACATCGTTGAAGGGCAGCTTCGAGCTCCGCCGGATCAGACACGCGTTCGCCGTGGCAACCCATGGCTTCGGCGACCTTGTCGAACGCGATCTCTTCGAAGTCGGCGTTGATCGTACCCTGCTGTTCGGTTCCGATGACGGGACGCAGCATTCCAAGCCCGATCGATTGCGTGAGCTTCACCATGCCCCACTGCTTGTCGCAGAGCACGAGGTAGATGACGGGAAGGTTATTGCGCAGCGCCGTTTCGAGCTCTTGGATGTGAAAGCCCATTGCGCCATCGCCGATGATGCACACGACTCTTGCGTCAGGCTTGGCGACTTGCCCGCCGAGAGCCTGAGATACCCCTGCACCCAACATGCCCAACTTGAAGGTCGAAAGCAGCGTGTCGGGCTGGTTGATCTCGGAGAAGAAGCTCGCCCACACTGCCGCATTGCCGCCGTCGAACACGTAGATTGTGTCGTCGCCGAAAACGCGTCCGCACGCGGCCGGTACCTGCGCGCTGTGCATGGGGCTCCCCGTGTTTTGCAGCGCTTCGTCGAGTTGAGCGCGGACTTTGGCCTGATCCTCCGCGAGGCTGGCGGTTCGTGCGCGGTTGGTCTGCAGGCGTTGATCGCTGAGCGGCGATTGACGCAGCTCGCTCGCAAGGGCCGATAGGAACGCACCCGCGTCTGCGAGAACGGCAAGCTCGGTGGCCTTGTTCAGTCCGAGGATCTCGTCGTCGATGTCGACTTGGATCATCTGCTGCTCGCCGGGCTTGCCCCAATACGGCGGCTTACCCCACCAATCGGTTTCGCCGAGACGCGAACCGAGCACCAGCATGACATCGGCTTCGCTACGGGCCTTGTTGATCGGTTCCATGGCCCAAATCGGCAGCAATTGTTCGTGGTTGTCGGCCAGGGCGCCGCGTCCGGCCCAGCTGGTGGTGACCGGTGCACCCAAGGCTGCGGCCACCTCCTCGAGCGCGCTCGAGGCGTGCGCGTGTAGGACCCCGCTCCCTGCGTGAACGTGTGGGCGCTCCGCGTTTCGGAGCAGCTCCGCCGCGTGCGCGATATGGCTAGCCGAGGGTTCGATGGCCGCGGTTCGCCGGTACGTCTTAGGTGGGCGAAGGTCGATACCCTCGGCTTCGAACACGCCATTCATGATCGTCTCGGGAACGTCGAGGTGGACCACGCCCGGGCGTCCGCTCCAACTGATGCGCGCTGCGCGTCGAAAGAGCTCCGGGAGACGGTCGAACGAAGGCACCGCGCCGCTCCACTTGGTCATGGGACGGGTCACGCCGGTCTGGTCGAAGTACTGATAGGTACCGCCGCGATCCGGATATGCGATCGGCGTCCGTCGACACGAGGTGATCAATAAGACCCGGTTGCCCTCTCCATTCTCGACGGCAACGCCCGGCAGAATGTTGGCGACGCCCGGTCCGTTGGATGCCATGCAAACGCCAAGCTTGCCGGTCAGCCGCGCGTATGCGCCTGCCATGTGGGCGGCGCTCGTTTCGTGGCGCGGGGTGATCAGCCGAATGCCATGCTTCTCGAAGCTTCCAAAGAAGCCCATGTACGTGCCGTCGACGATGCCGAACACGACTTCGACGCCCTCGGCGGCCAACATTTGGGCGAGCACGTCTCCTCCGACCATCTGGGTCATGGCGATCCTTTCTGCGTCCGAGCGGCCGCCGAAGCGTCAATGTACCCCCAAGCTCTCCGGACCCGAACGCGAAACATTTGCGCCTGACAACCCTACAAATTCGCCATCGTGGGCTGCGCTACGGTCGCTCGCCCGCGGAGGCTGCCAGCGAGCGATCCTTGTCGGCGCCCTGCGGATCGAGGCACATGAACGACGGCACGCCATCCTCGATCGCGTATGCCGGCAAGTTCGACGAGCTGGAACAGACCTTCCCGTCTTTCGTGAACACCAGATCGCGCAACCAGGTGACCCGCGTCGGGCTCGGGTAGCTGATGAACCGCTCTTCTTTGGGAATGAAGCGCAAGATGCGGTCCGACATATTGGAGGTCAGCCAGACGTCTCCGGTCTGCGGATGGACGTTGAGCGCATACGGCGTCTCGTACTCGTCCGGGGAGAGGGTCGGCAGGGTGTACGTCTTGAACTCTTTGGTCGCCGGGTCGAAACGCAACAATGCGCTTTCGTCGAACGAAGGAATCCAAAGGATGCCGTCTGCGTCGAAGCGCGGACGCCTCGGACCGGCGAGCGGAGTTTCGTATTCGGTGATCTTCAGGGTTTCAGGATCGATGTGACCGATCATGTTTGCGTAGAGCTTGGCATACCAGATACCGCCATCTTTGGGATGGATGTCGAGCCCGTATGGCATGTTGAAGAGGTCGTCGTACTCGATGCCGCTCAGCATCTTGTGCGCCGAGAGATCGATGTGCTTGTTCTCGCGTGGCGACCGAGCCGAGTACTTCAGGAGCATCGGAAAGAAGGCGTCCGCGACCCAGCGCCAAAACCCGTTGTGCGGAAGCTGGATGAGCGTAAATGTCTCCGTTTCTGGATCGAAACGCCCCACTTGATTTGACACCGCGATCGTGAACCACACGATCCCCTGCGGATCGACGCGAATGGTGTGCGGATACAATGCATCTTCGCCGATCTCGTACACCTCGAATGCCTTGGTTTCCGGGTGGAAGGACATGAGCGTCGAGGACAGTGCATTGGTAATCCAGAAACGACCGTCCTCGGCTTGCGCCATGCTGTGCGGCCCGTGCTGTCCGGTGAAGATGCCGATCGGAAGCGCGGCTCCCGAGAAGAGACCACCCATCGGAAGGTCCGATTCCGGCAACGGGTATTTTTCGATGGCGTTGGTTTCCGGATCGAGCACCCAAACGACGTCGTGTCCCTCGTCCGTGCCATAGAGCTTGCCGTCTTCGCCCACGTCCGTGTCGTGAATGAACGACATTCCGTCGCCTACCAGCCATTCTTCGATCTTCGCGTGTGCAAGCTCCGGGCTGGCGTCGTGGGTCTGAACGATATCGATGGGCTCACCGTCGAAACCGGCGGCGAGCACTTGGCTGAATCGCTCGACTTGCTCGTCTGTGACGAGCGCCATGTAGCCTTCCATCTTCTGGATCGACTTGGTCCACGATTCGGCGTTCCGCTTCCCACGCGTGAGCGGGTTGCCAACTTGATGGCAGTAGTTGCATTGAGCGATGAATGGAGAGCGTTCCTCGGTGTCCGTCCAAGGGAGTGAAGTGAGATGCGCGGACGCCGTGAGCGCGTTGGAACGGTCGATGTCCGATTCAAACGATGTGACCGTCAGGTCCACCGTGCGATTGTCCGTACCAACCACCGATATCTTCTGAGTTTGATCCGCGAAGCTCGACGCGCGCGCGCGGACCGTCAGCTCACCCTCGTAGTCGACGACGATGAGGTACCGGCCTTCGGCGTCGGTGAATACCGTCTGTTTGCGCATGCGGTTGGCGCTGAAGACCGTGACCATGGCGCCGTTCACCGGCTGACCAGCGGAGGTCTTGACCACGCCGTCCAGGGTTGCCGCACTCGCTGAGAACGTGGGCCAAAGCACGCTCAGAAGGATGCCCAACGCCGTGGTGGTCGCTTTGCTGCGGCTTGCTATAGTCGAAGCCCTGAAATTTTCCTGGATCTTCATAAGCCTTTTCACCCTCAGCGCTTGCCAGAGTGGCACGACCGCGCCTGAGGGGGAAGAGTCTCCCGCGGAGCCTGAATCGGCCGCTCCCGCTGAAGAGACGACCCCAACGACCGAACGCGATCTCGCAGGGCCCAACCTCACAGCTTCCCGCTGCGCAGCGACCAATTCTCTCCACGTTCTCGGTAGGCTGGCAGAAATCACCCTCTTCCGGCCCTTCGTCCGCGCTTGCCGAGGCGCCTACCTGGCGGCTCGTCGCGCGGTTCGTACTACACCTCGTTCTGAGGCTTCTGAAGGCACGAGATGCTCGGGGAGCTCGTCTCGGCGAAAGACGTCGTCGAGATTCTCCGCCCTCCGCACCACCGCAGCCCGTTCCCCCGTGACGAGCACCGCGGCGGGTCGTGGCATTGCATTGAAGTTGCTGGCCGACACTTCTTGGTAGGCGCCCGTGTCGAGGAACGCGAACAGGTCGCCAATTTCGACATCCGGAAGCCGTACTGCGCCGAGCAGACGGTCGCCATAGCAACTTCGGCCGACGACATCGGCTTTCAGCGTCGGCGGTGCGTTCAATCGGTTCGCGACGCGATAGTCGTGCAGGTGGTGCTCGAAGCGCCCGCCTGTCATCCAGAACTCGGACGTGTCGATCGTGACGAGGTTCCAGGTGATCGGAGAGGTCATCTTCTTCGTGGCCTGCACCGTGGCGAGGTGCACGCCCGCGTTGCCGTGAATCGCGCGCCCCGGCTCGATCTGAAGCGTCACACCCGCCGGGTCTATCCCGTGTTCCGAGAGCGCGTCGAGCAGCGCCGCGGTGGTTGCCGCTGCGTATTGTTCAATGCTCGGGGCCGCGATCGCGTTGGGGCGGCCCTCGATCAGGGTCAGCAGCTTGTCGATCACGCGATATCGAACCTTCGCGCCGAGATACTTCAGTCCAAGGGACAACCAATGAAGGGAGCCGAGCAAAAGCGGGTCGCTGTAGTGCGTCGCCGCGTTGTGGGGGTCTCTTGGAATCGCAAACCCGCCTCCGATGCTGATCTCTTCCGGCCGGTAACCGTCGAGCGCTTCGCACACCCGTCCGATGTCCCTCGCGTAGGCGTGCATCTGTGCTTCCCAGTAGAGGGTGGAGCGATGGTGCCGCCCATGGTGTGCGTGGAAACCCACGACCTCGACGTTCGGTAACTTCATCACTCGCTTGCCGGCCTCGATCACCTCGCCGACCGATAGCCCGCCCTTGTACAGCAGCGCGACGAGATCGGTGGGCACCATTCCATCGGAGGAGAAGTCGCTCTTCTTCACGAACTCCGAGATCGCTGGTCGTATGCGAAGCCGAACGGTTGCGGGCTTTGACAGTGTCGGCGCCATCTCCTCCAGGAGCTCGACGTCTCGAAGGCTATCGATCGTGAGCCTCGCACCCACGTCGATCGTGCGGCGGATATGCTCCCTGTCCTTTGGAACTCCGTTCGCCGAGATGAACTTCGGGTCGACACCTGCACGAAGGGCGACGTCGAGCTCGCCCGCCGAGTAGATATCGGCGCCGCAACCCTCGTCAGCGAGCACTCTCTGAACGGCAAAGAGCCAGTTTGCCTTGGCGGCTGGCATGACCTTGACGGGGCCCACCGTCCAGCCTTTCTCGAACGCGTCGCGAAACCTGCGAACGTTGCGGCGGATCTGGTCTTCGGAGAATACGAACAGCGGTGAGCCGAACTGTTGGATCAGGTCCGGGCTCGCCATCTCCTCGATGAACAAGACCCCGTCCCGGTTACTCAGACACTCATCGATACGCGTTTCGTTCATGCTCGTCTCCCTGGTCGTCCGGGCCAGGATACTGCTGAATCGCCTTCAACAGTCGGGGGTGAATAATTACGTATGGACTTTGAGGTGGATTCACCCCTTTTAGGGGTAGTGGACCCGACTGGATCAGCGCTCATCGACTTTGCGGAGGCGGTCTACGACCTGGAACTCGAGCCGAGCGATTGGTTGCCCAAGCTGCTCGAAGCCGGGGCGCCCGTGTTCGATCATGGCCTCGGCGTCTTCGCGGTGACCTGTACGCGTCCACCGCAAGGAGCGTCGCTTCTCGTCGATGGGCTGCAAGTGCCTTCGGGTCCGGACGACTTGGCGGAGCGTGTGATGCGTTTGCAGCAGGAGATGCCCCCCAGCCTCCTATGGCTGTTGAGCCGTCCCACGATGCCCAAGACCCTGAGCGAAGCAGCGGACGACAATCTAGAGGCCCTCAAGCTCATCATGCGCCACTTCGACTTCGCGAAGGACGGCTTGGGCATGTCTTCGTTCGACCCCAACGGGCGCGGTGTCTATCTCATCGCTCCGCTGTCCAAGGTGACCACCCTCACGGACAAGTCCCGCGAGCGCTGGCAGATGCTTGCGGCACATTTCGGGGCTGGACATCGGTTGAGGTGCGCGCTTCGAGAGGCCGGATCGGAACCCGCGACGGACCTTCCCCATGGTGCCGAAGTGGTGATCGACCCGAGCACCTTTCGCGTGACCGATGCGCAGGGCCAGGCGAAGTCACGACATGCCCGCAACGCCCTACGCGAGGCCGCGGTGCAGGTCGACCACGCCCGTGGCCGAATGCGACAGAGCGATCCGGAAAAAGCATTGGAGCTTTGGAAGGCGCTGGTGCGCGGTCGATGGTCGACTGTGGACTGGTTCGATTCGGATGGTCGGCGCTACGTGCTCGGGCTACCGAACGCGCCCGGTGTGAACGACCCGCGCGGGCTCACCGAACGTGAGATGCAGGTCGTGGCTCTCGTCCTGTGTGGACAAACCAACACGATGATTGGGTACAATCTCGGGCTATCCAAGGGGCGCATCTCGACGCTGCTGAGATCCGCGATGCGTAAGGTCGGTGTCCCAACGAGAGCTCAGCTCGTTGCGAAGTACCACGTTTTGGGCGTGGCGAACGCCGACTGAGCTTCGGCGGCGTGTCTACGACCCGGTGTCCCCCTCGGTGATCACGATGCTGACTTCGCCGAGGCCCTCGCCGCGAACCACGACGCGATCGCCCGGATTCAAGAAACGAGACGTATCGCCGTCGAGTTTGGCTGCCAGCTTCTTGAAGCGACTCAGACCGACCAAACCACTGAGGCGCGCCAGCCAGCGCGGGGTGTTCATCGCCACCCCTCCCGGGGTCCCCGTCAGCACGATAGTCCCCTTCTGCAAAGCGGTGTCGGGATACTTGGCCTGAATGAACCGCAGCATCTGGACCGGCGTGTAGATCAAGTTCGCGGTCGACTGTTTTTGTCGAAGCTCACCATTGACCGTCGTTTCGATGACGACACAGGGAATCCCGTCGGGCTTGGTTTCGTTTGGCACCCATGCGCTATCTGCGACCGGCATGAACCCAGCGAAGCTCTTCGATGTGCCCCAGAAATCGAAGCGATTGGGTTGACCCTCTCCGAGGATGGCTAGCGTTCGTGCCGACACGTCGTTGCCGATGAAGAAACCAAGCCGGGGAGCGAAATCGGCGTCATCGAGGGAGGTTTGGCCGACATCATCAAGCAGGACGAACCCCAACTCCACCTCGTAGTCGAGCAACGCAGACAGCTCCTCGCGCTCTTCACGAACGACCTTGCCGAGCCCGGGCTCGAGAGACTCTGCTGCCGCGAGGAGCTCGTCGGTCCCCGGCATGGCGACCTCGGCGCCCGTTCTCACCAAGGCGCTCGGGTGCTTGCGAAAGATCGGCGGCGGGGCCTCCGGGTCGAACTTGGATGCGGTCTCTTCGATATGGGCCGCGTACGAGAGCCCGACGCCAAACGCCTGCGGAGGGGGATCGAGCGGCACGTATGAGCCTCGGGCGAAGTCGTAGCAGTGGAAGGCTGCCGGCTTGGGTTTGTGGGCCAACGGCCGGAACAGGTAGTAGCCGAGCGCCACGATGGCCAGGAGCACAACGATTGCGACGAGAGCCGCGAGCTTGATCATTGGACGTAGTACCTCCGCAAGACTTGTAGCAGGGATCGCCAGGACCGGGCCGGGACGGTCGGCCGGCATCTGCGCCTTTTTTGGCCGTTTCGACGGAGCCCCCTTACCAATGGGCGCAGGTCGCAATGTCGTTCAACAAGCGTTTCCTGAGAT
>PVMK01181329.1_pt1 | contig 21769 bp, 24 predicted proteins | sample 1853481 | NCBI WGS metagenome assembly PVMK01 (sample SAMN08533507, study PRJNA380276) | Marine sediment metagenome, whole genome shotgun sequencing project.
GCCAGGGTCGCACCAATATTGCCACCGCCGGCGATCATCACCCGTTTGTAGGGCTTGTCCACCTTGCGCAGCTCAGACATCACTGCCCGAATGTTTTTCCTGGCGGCGATGAAGAAGACCTCGTCACCCGCCTCAACGACAGTACTGCCCTCGGGTGTGATGGGCCTGTCCTGCCTGAAAATAGCGGCAACCCGGGTATCCACCTTGGGCATGTGTTTGCGGATTTCCTGCAACTCCTGGCCGACAATGGGGCCCCCGTGATAGGCCCTCACCGCCACCAACTGCACCCGGCCCTCGGCAAAATCGAGCACCTGCAGAGCCCCCGGATTGGCGATCAGGCGCTGTATATACTGGGTGACCAGCTGCTCCGGGCCGATGATGACATCCACCGGAATATTGTCGCGGGTGAATAACTGTTCCTGGTGCGCCAGGTAGTTAGGCGAGCGCACACGAGAGATCTTGGTGGGGGTGTTGAACAGGGTGTGGGCGACCTGGCAGGCCATCATATTGATTTCATCGCTGTTGGTGACGGCGATGAGCATGTCGGCGTCTTCGGCGCCGGCTTTCTGCAGGATATTAGGGTGTGACGCGCCACCGGTCACAATGCCGATATCCAGCCGATCCTGCAGCGCACGGAGCTTTTCAGCGTCGGTGTCCACCACCGTGATATCGTTTTGTTCGTTGGCCAGGTGCTCGGCGAGTGTACCGCCTACCTGGCCGGCCCCGAGAATAATTATCTTCATGGCTGGTAGAGTTCAAATTGCGCTAAGTTCTTGTGTACCCTAAAGAAATTGCCTGGCGAATGTAAGTGCCCGCAGGGCGAAATAGTGCACAAGTATCAGTGGGTTTTCCTGAGCAGTGCATAGAACAGGCCATCGTGGCCCGCAGGTGTTGGCAGTAGCTGGCGCCCGCAGGCCACGGCCTGCCCCCAGTCTTCATTATTGGCGCACAACTCGGCATCCACGCAGTCAGACAGGAAATGTTGGACGACCTGGCTGTTCTCCTCATCCAGTACTGAGCAGGTGGCATAGAGCAGCGTGCCGCCAACTTTCAGCAATGGCCATAAGCCGTGCAGGATTTCCATTTGCCGATCTGCCAGCCGGGGGATATCGCTTTCCCGGCGCAGCAATTTTACATCGGGGTGGCGGCGGATCACGCCGCTGGCGGAACAGGGTGCATCTACCAGAATACGGTCGAAGGATTTGCTTTGGAGCTGGTCTGGCGGCGCGCTAGCATCGCCCGCCAGTAGTGTGGCGGACAGCTCCAGTCGCTGCAGGTTCTCGGCAACTTTTTGCAGGCGCTGCTCATCTACATCCATGGCCACCAGTTCGCCAAGCGCTGGCTGCAATTCCAGAATGTGGCAGGTTTTGCCCCCGGGGGCTGCACAGGCGTCCAGCACTCGCTCCCCGGGTGCGCATCGCAGCAGCAGCGCCGCCATCTGCGCGGCCTCGTCCTGTACGCTGACCTCTCCCGCGGTGAAGCCGGGTAGTTCCAGCACATCCCGGGGCTGAGACAGTTGGATGGCCTGTGGGCCGATCTCCCCGGTTTGGGCGTCGATACCCTCTTTTGCCAGGGCTTTGAGATATTCGCCCCGGGACAGGCGCACACCGTTTACACGCAGGGTCATAGGTGGGTGCTGGTTGTTGGCCTCTATAATAGCGGCGGTAGAATCAGGCCATTGCTGTAGCAGCTTGTGATAGAGCCACGTGGGGTGGCAGGCGCACGCCGCGTCATCCAGTGCCCGGGTCAGCTGCTCGCGCTCGCGTAGAAAGCGCCGCAACACGGCATTGGTCATGCCTTTGGCCCATTGTTTTTTAAGGATCCTGGCCGCCCCGACCGTGGCCGCCACCGCGGCGTGATCCGGGGTGCGCATGCCGTCCAGCTGATAGAGTCCGCACAGCAGCAGGCCTTGTATATCCCGGTCTTTGTCCCGCAAGGGTTTATCCAGCAATTCACTGAGAATCGCCTGCAGCCGCGGGCCCTGGCGCAAGGTGCCGTAACACAATTGTTGTAACAGGCCCCGGTCGCGCTCGCTGACCCGGCCCAGCATGGGCGGCAGGGCCTGGTTCAGGGAATTACCGGCCAGCACCTCGCCGATAACGCGGGCCGCGGCGGCCCGGACATCGAACGCCATTAGCTCCGGTCCGTCGCGGGCGAACTGAACTGCCGGCCGGGCGCGAACAGTTCACCGCGGGCGTTGAGCATCTGCTGCGCAGATAGCGGTTTGCCGCCGGGAAGTTGCAGCCGCGCAATAGTGAGCTGACCGCTACCACAGTTGACGACAATGCCCTGTCGGTCGGCTTGCACAATAGTCCCGGGTGCTTCCCCGGTGGCTACTGAACCGGCCACGTTGGCCGCCTGGATCTTTACCCGCTCCTTGCCCAGTGTGCTGAAACACACCGGAAAAGGATTAAAGGCACGGACATTGCGGTCCAGTAGCTGCGCCTCCTGGAACCAGTCGATTTGTGCCTCGTGTTTTTGAATTTTACTGGCATAGGTGGCCAGCTCGTCATCCTGTTCGCACACCCTGTGCTGGTAGGCCGGAAGGTCATCCAGCACCTGCAACAGCAGGGGAGCACCCAGCGTGGCGAGGTCGTCGTGCAGGCTGGCCGCCGTGGTGTTGCCACCTATCGGAACTACAGCCGTGGCCAGCATCCCGCCGGTATCCAGGCCAGCGTCCATCTGCATGATGGTAATGCCCGATGCATCATCCCCCGCTTCGATGGCCCGTTGAATCGGCGCCGCCCCCCGCCAGCGGGGCAGCAGGGATGCGTGAACATTCAGGCAACCGAGACGGGGAGCATCGAGCACTGCCTGGGGCAGGATCAGGCCGTAGGCGACCACGACCAATACGTCTGCGGCCAATTCCCCGAGCCGTTGTTGTTCAGCCGTATCCCGCAGGGAAGCGGGTTGATAAACGGGCAATCCGGCCCCTTCCGCCAGGCGTTTGACCGGGCTTGCCTGTAACTTCTTGCCTCGTCCGGCGGGGCGGTCGGGCTGAGTATAAACGGCGAGTAGTTGGTGCTTACTATTTATCAAGGCCTTTAAATGTAAGGCGGCAAACTCAGGTGTGCCGGCGAAAATAACTCGCAGAGGGGACTCTGGCATGGCGGGTCAGGCTCGCTGCCGCTGGCTTTTTTCCAGCTTTTTTCGAATACGCTGGCGCTTGAGGGGCGACAGGTAATCGACGAACAGCTTGCCGTTGAGATGATCTATTTCGTGTTGCAGGCAGATGGCCAGCAGTCCGTTCAGCTCACGGGTAAAAGGCTCGCCGTTGCGATCCAGGGCGGTGACTTCCACCACCTGGGGTCGACTGACCGTCTCGTAAAAACCCGGAACAGAGAGGCAGCCCTCATCGTACTCCCCCAACTCGGGATCCAACACGGTTAACCGGGGATTGATAAATACCTGTGGATCGTCGTGGTCCTCCGATATATCGATAACCAGTATGCGTTGGTGGACGTTGACCTGGGTCGCTGCCAGCCCGATGCCCGGCGCGTCGTACATGGTCTCGAGCATATCGTCTATCAGGGCGCGTGTGGCGGCCGTCACTTGGTCGACCGGTTTGGCCTCGGTGCGCAACCGCGGATCGGGAAATTCTAGTATTTCGAGTACTGCCATGGTCGGGATTGCTCATTAAATCGCCAGGGATGGCTGAAATTGGCTGCATGAATTAATAACATTAGGGCTTGCCAGCGATAAACCGTGGCAGCAAACTGTAAACTATTATACTACCTGTGAAGAAGAGGTGTCAGTGCAGGGGTGTCATGATGCTGCAGATCGGTTGTTTTGCAGTTGGATTGACTATTCATTGACCCGGGGAAATCACAGGGATTGTCGCAGCGAAGCCCGCTTTTGCGGGGAATGTATGCGGCGATGTATCTGCTATTATGACTAATAGCGAGGGGCATACAATAACAAGGCCACGCAGGGACGAAAAAATGAAAACAAGGTCATTCTCGGTTTGCCTGCTGCTGTTATCACTACTGTTTAGTGGGTGGTTACAGGCAGCGGTGGAGCTCAATGAAGACGTGCCGGAAACTTATATCGTTAAGAAGGGCGATACCCTCTGGGGTATATCCGGCATGTATCTCGCGCAGCCCTGGCTCTGGCCGGAGTTGTGGGATGTTAATCCCCAGATCGACAACCCCCACCTGATTTTCCCGGGGGACGAACTATACCTGGTGTGGATAGACGGGCAGCCGCGCCTGCGCCTGCGCCGTGGGCGGGATGTGAAGCTCACCCCTAATATGCGGGTGAGTCCTCTGGATCTGGCCATCCCCATTATTCCACTGGACGAAATTGGCCCGTGGTTAAGAAGCCATCGCATTATGGACGCTGCGGCGCTTAATGATTCAGCCTATGTCGTCGCCGGCGACAGGCGAAATTTACTCAGTGCCCCCGGCGACCTTGTATACGGGCGCGGGCCGTTCCCGGATGACGAGCGGGCCTATGGCATTTACCGCGTTGGCGATACCTATGTGGATCCGGTGACACAGGAATTGTTGGGCTATCAGGCCCAGGATATTGGCAACGCCAAGTTACTCAGTAGTAACAAGGACGAAATCACTCAGCTGGAAGTTACCCGGATCACAGAAGAGGTGCGCATCGCCGATCGCCTGCTACCGATGGAAGAGCGCATTCTGGATGCCACGTTCCACCCGCGGGCGCCGGAGAAGGAAATTGAAGACGGCTTTATGATCGCTGTGGACGGCGGGCTTACCCAGATCGCTGCTATGGATATTGTGGTGCTCAATAAGGGCAAGCGAGATGGTCTGGAGATCGGCCATGTGCTGGCGGTCTACCGGGCAGGTCCGGTGGTCTTCGACAAGGTGGCAGAGAGTAATGTGCAACTGCCGGACTCTCGCGCGGGTCTGGCCATGGTGTTCGAGGCCTTCGAGAAAGCCAGCTATGCCATCGTGCTCAAGTCCAGCCGACCCCTGAATGTGGGGGATAAGGTCAAGAACCCCTGATGATTTAATAAGTTGCCGCGAGGTGCGGCATCGCACGGGGCAATCTGCCCCGTGCCAGCACCGACAGACATGACGTCAAGGATGATGTATGAATGTTGCAGATACCCGGCACAAGGCGGCCCTGGCCGCCTGTGGCGCGCAAACCCTTACCCTCGCCGATGAGCGATACCCCCCGCTATTGCGAACGATTCACGACCCCCCTCCCCTGTTATATGTGCGTGGTGACTTGTCCCTGTTACAGGAGGCACAGTTGGCGGTAGTGGGGAGCCGTCGGGCCAGCCCCGGGGGGCTGCGCGTCGCCGAGGCCCTGAGTGGCCAGTTGGCCACCGCCGGCTTGCATATTTGCTCCGGCCTGGCCCTGGGTATTGACGGGGCGGCACACCGCGGCGCCCTGCGCAGCGGCGGGAAAAGTATCGCGGTCATGGCCACGGGGATAGACTGCATTTACCCGCTGCGGCACCGGCAGCTGGCTGCAGAGCTGGAACAGGTGGGGTGCCTGGTTACAGAATTTCCACCGGGGACTCCTCCGCTGCGGCAAAACTTCCCGCGCCGCAACCGCATTATCAGCGGCCTGTCGCTGGGGGTATTGGTGGTCGAGGCGGCCCTTCCCAGCGGTTCCCTGATTACCGCCGGTACCGCGGTGGAGCAGGGGCGCGAAGTATTCGCCCTGCCCTGGTCAATGCTGCATAAAGGCGGCCAGGGCTGCCTGCGCCTGATTCGCGACGGCGCCAAGATGGTCCAGACTATTGACGATATACTGGAGGAGTTGGGACCCCTTTATACCCTGCAACAGGATTTGTTTACGCGGTTGCAGGGGGCGAATGACGCGTCGGAGGATGTCCCGGGGGGCTTGCAGCCGGTGCTGGAGCTGGTGGGCTTCGAGCTGATTACGGTTGATGAACTGGTGCGGTGTAGCAGATTGCCCATTGCGCAGTTATTGTCGGCCTTGTCCGCCCTGGAGCTCGCCGGGCTGGTGGCGCGCAGTGCCGGGGGATATATTCGCTGCAAGTAATGAGATCAGACTTGCCAAGTCGGCGTTAGTTGGTTAAATTTCGCGCTCTTTTTCGCCAGGCCCCTGTTTCACTCCGGGACCTCAGTGCCAGTTTGATCGGAGGTAGTCAATGAGCAAGCCATTTGTGGCAATTGTTATGGGTTCGGATTCGGACCTGCCTGTTATGGAAGCCAGCTTCGCGGTGTTGCGTTCTTTCGGAATTCCTTTCGAAGCCCGCATCACCTCGGCACACCGGACTCCGGAAGTCACCAAGAGTTTTGTTGTGGACGCGGAGCGGCGCGGCTGCGCGGTGTTTATCGCCGCTGCCGGCATGGCGGCCCACCTGGCGGGAGCGGTCGCGGCCGCCACGGTCAAGCCGGTAATCGGCATTCCTATCAATGCCTCCCTGGACGGCCTTGACGCACTGCTGGCCACGGTACAAATGCCGGCGGGCATTCCTGTCGCGACTGTGGCGATAGGCAAGGCCGGCGCCAAAAACGCCGCCTACCTGGCCGCGCAAATCCTGTCGGTGTCCGACCCGGATCTGGCGCAGCGACTGCGCGACGAGCGCGCCGCCAACGCCGAGGTAATTTATGCCAAAGACGCCGCCTTGCAGGAAAGCCTGAAAGGCTGATTTTGCCATTCTCCCCCGGCCCATTGCGCCTTCAGGCGGCGGTTCATGCCCTGTATAGGGGCGGCGTCATCGCCTGCCCCACCGAGGCCGTGTGGGGGCTCAGTTGTGATCCCGGCAATGAATCCGCAGTTAGGCGGCTGCTCGACCTCAAGCGCAGGCCGCTGGCCAAGGGCCTGATTCTGGTGGCCGCCAGCCAGAGCCAGTTCGGCTCGCTGTTAGTGGGCTTGCCCGGTGAGCAAAGTGACAGGCTGGCTGCCAGTTGGCCGGGGCCCGCGACCTGGTTGTTGCCACACCGGAACCGGGTGCCAGGCTGGATACACGGCGAACATGAGACCGTTGCGATTCGGGTGAGCGACCACCCGGTGGTTCGTACCCTTTGCCAGGCCTGGGGAGGCCCGCTGGTATCAACCTCTGCCAACCCGGCGGGCCGGCGGGCGGCGTTGGAGTTATTTCAGGTGAGGCGCTATTTCGGCGACAAGCTGGATTATCTGCTGCCTGGCACGGTCGGAGGGCCCGGGCGGCCGACCGTCATAAAAGACCTTGTGAGCGGACAAATTATCCGCGCCTAGGGCTTTACTGTTAATGCGGGGGGGCGCGTATAATGCGGTGGCGATAAGCGCAGCGGGACAGCTTGACATGCAGATTGACCAGGTTAAATCCTACCTTCTCCAGTTACAGGACAACATTTGCGATGCGTTGGCGACCGAGGATGGCTCGGCCACGTTTATTACCGATGAATGGCAGCGGCCCGAGGGTGGCGGCGGGCGCAGCCGCGTCCTGACAGATGGCGCGGTGTTCGAAAAAGCCGGCGTCAACTTCTCTCACGTACGCGGTGCCAACCTGCCTCCCTCCGCCAGTGCTTCCAGGCCGGAGCTGGCCGGACGCAACTTTCAGGCGCTGGGAGTGTCGCTGGTTATCCATCCGCTCAACCCCTATGTGCCCACTTCTCATGCCAATGTTCGACTGTTTGTCGCGGAAAAAGAGGGCGAGGAAGCCATCTGGTGGTTTGGCGGGGGCTATGATCTTACCCCTTACTACGGCATCGTGGATGACTGCATCAGCTGGCATCGGACCGCCGCCCAGGCCTGTGCGCCGTTTGGGGAGGACGTTCACCCCCGCTTCAAGGCCTGGTGTGACGAGTATTTCTATCTCAGGCATCGCAAGGAGCCCCGTGGAATCGGCGGCTTGTTTTTTGATGACCTGAATGAATGGGGCTTCGATACCTGCTTCGATTTCATGCGTGCGGTGGGCGATTCCTATATCCCGGCCTACCTCCCCATCGTGCAGCGTCGCAAGGAGTTGCCCTACGGTGAGCGCGAGCGGCAGTTCCAGCTGTATCGTCGTGGCCGCTACGTGGAGTTCAATCTGGTGTTTGACCGGGGCACCCTGTTCGGCCTGCAATCCAACGGTCGCACAGAGGCCATACTGATGTCTCTGCCGCCCCTGGTGCGCTGGGAATACGATTACCGCCCGCAGGCCGGGACCCCTGAGGCAGAACTGACGGAGTATTACCTGCAGGATCGTGACTGGTTGGCCGAGGCAGAAGCAAAAAAACAAGTCTAAATATAAGTATAAGTGGAATAGCAGTTAATGACCGAGAAAGACAGATACGCCGTATTCGGCAATCCCATCAAGCACAGCAAATCCCCCATCATCCACGGGATTTTTGCCCGGCAGTGCTCACAGCAGCTGCAATACCGGGCGGTGCGCGTAGAGTTGGACGGCTTTGCCCGGGCCGCGGGCAGTTTTTTTGACTCCGGGGGGTCGGGATTGAACATCACCGTACCGTTCAAGCGCGACGCTTTCGAGTTCGCCCAACGGCTCAGCGACCGGGCCATGCGGGCCGGTGCGGTGAACACCCTCACCCGGGGCCAGGACGGCGCTATCGAGGGAGACAATACGGACGGCATTGGCCTGGTCCGTGACATGATCGCCAATCTGGGCTGGGCTGTTCAGGGCCAGCGGGTGCTGGTGCTGGGTGCCGGTGGAGCGGCGCGCGGGGTATTGGAGCCACTGTTGCGGGACAGGCCCCGGGACTTGCTGGTGGTAAATAGGACCCCGCAACGGGCGGCCCGGCTGGCAGACGAATTTGCGGATATTGCCGCGCTGCAGGGCGGCGCTTACGACTTGATCGGGCAGCGTCAGTTCGATCTTGTTATCAATGCCACCAGCGCTGGATTGTCTGGAGAAATGCCCGAGCTGCCCAGTTCACTCCTAACTGAGCGCAGCTGTTGCTACGACATGGTCTACGGCGCTGAGCCCACGCCGTTTATGCGCTGGGCCGCCCGTCACGCCGCCTGGGCGGTGGCGGACGGATTGGGTATGCTGGTGGAGCAGGCCGCCCAGTCTTTTTATATCTGGCGCAAAGTCCGCCCCGAAACCCGCCCGGTGATAAATCAGTTAAGAGAGGCCATGGAGGCCTCCAGCTCAGCTATATGCTGATCCTTCAGCTTCACGTAGTTGTTTGCGGTGTAGGTAAAGTACGCCATTTCCTGGTCACTTAATTTGCGCATCTCCCTCGCCGGGCTGCCAGCGTAGAGATAGCCGCTGCGCAAACGCTTACCGGGGGTGACCAGGGCGCCGGCGGCGATGACCACATCCTCCTCCACCACCGCGCCGTCCATAACGATTGCTCCCATGCCTACCAGTACCCGGTCTCCCACGGTACAGCCGTGCAGAGTGGCATTGTGGCCAATAGTGACATCTGAGCCTATCTGCAGTGGCCAGCCATCGGGGTTGTAGGGGCCCGCGTGGGTGACGTGTAGTACGCAGCCGTCCTGTACGCTGGTTCGGGCCCCGACTGTGATGTGGTGTACGTCGCCGCGGATTGCGACCTGGAGCCAGATAGAGACATCATCCGCCAGGGCGACATCCCCCAATATCACGGCGCTGGGGTCAATAAGCACCCGCTGGCCGGTTGCGGGTGCCTTGTTCTGAAAGCTGCGCAGGTTGATTGGGCTGTGGTGTCGCATGAACGCTGAACTCCCTGGTAGTGATAGCCTGCTACAATAGTCAGGAGCCCACCGGAGAGCAAGCAATGCAAGACAAGGTCAATCGACGGCGCTTTATCGCGGGCGCCGTGTGTCCTCGCTGCGGCCGGATGGACAAAATCGTAGTGAATCTGGATACGGACCAGCGAGAGTGTGTGGCCTGTGGTTTTAGTGAGGAACGCCCGGACTCCGGCCCGGCAGCGACGGTGACGGGAGACACGGGATCGATGCAGGAAATGCCTACCCGGGTGAGTCGGCCCGCAGCTCGTCGAGTGGAGACGCCGGCGGAGGCGATTACGCTTATCGATCCGGGCAAGGGTGGAAAGTAAGTTGCCGCTTATGACGCCAGGCGCAGCCTGATTTGCCGGGGTGAGCCCAGCAGGTTACTGGTTGAGACCAGGGCGGCTGACTCCGCACCACCTGACAGCTCGCGCACCTTATCCCACACATATTCCCGGCGCAGCAATTGCGCGGCCGTGAGCTGCACCAACTGCTCCAGCCGAGTGGCGAATTCGTCACCCAACAAGTGGTGCACGATAATATTGGCTTCCGTCATATCCACCGGCAGCAGGGGCCGCTGTAAATGTCTTATGTGGTGATCGTTCACTTCCTCGAGCAGGCGGTGGGCCAGGAAAGCCTCGTCCAGCAAGGCTTCCAGCCCGCCGTCTACGGGCAGTTCATCCGGGGGTTGCAGGAAGTAATCCTCGGCCAGGTGCAGGAACGGCGCCGCGTAATCGTAAAAACCCAGGTGCTTGCTCACCGCTGTTACCAGCCGCAGGCAGCCGGGTACGCTTTCTACATAGTCGGTGATGAACGCCATCAGGGCGGCCACAGGCTGGTCGTCGGGCAGCACCAGCTTGTGACTCAATTGAGGAAGCTGTTGTTCCAGGCGCAGGCGCAGCTGATTGGTTTCGCCCTCTCTGTGGAGAGCAGCGGCGATTGTTTCCCTGATACCCGATGAAACCATGCTCCACCCAATGCTGTCCGGATCCAGTTAAGGGGTTTATTCAGGCTAGTACATTCCCGCCATTTAGCTAGTGTGGCGGATAAAGTGCACATTCAGGCTGACGGTTCTCACAGGCTGATGGCTCCCTCAGGCTGATGGCTCTCTCAGCCAGGCATGGCGGCGACTGAGGCTCCGGTAGCAGCGATACAGGGAGATACCACGGGCGGCATTGAATGCGGTAAAGGCCAGCCACAGGCCATGATTGCCCCACTCACGAGTGACATACCACACTGGCAGATAGACGATAAAGACGCTGAACAGCATGGTGGTCATCATATAACGGGTCTCGGTGCTGCCGATAAAGACGCCATCGAGCAGGTAACTGGGAGCTGCTACCAGCGGCAGCAACACCAGCCACAAATAATATTGTGACATCAGCTGCCGAACACCGGGGATATCGGTCAGTAGGGAGAACAGGGCTGTGTGGAGTGTCAAAAAAATCAGGCTCATAACCCCGGCGGATACCGCGCACCACCAACCGCAGCGGCGCACCGCGAAATAGAAGCCACTGAGATCGCGAGCGCCCAGGCGCGAACCGGCCAGGCCCTCGGCGGCAAATGCGAAGCCGTCCATGCCGTAGGCGGCCAGCATCAACAATTGCAGCAGGAGAGCATTTGCCGCCAGATAGTCACCGCCCAATTTGTTGCCCATGGCGGTGAAAAAGGCGAAACTGAAAAGTAGCGATACGGTGCGAAAAAACAGGTGGCGGTTGCTTCGCAGCAATTGTTTGTAAGCGCTTACAACTGTCAGTTGCCGGTAAATCCAGCTACTTGGGAGCGCCGGTAGCTTGTGCCACACAGCGACCAGGGCCAGGGCACAGCCCAGGTATTCTGCCATTACAGTGGCCATGGCGGCGCCGTCACTGTGCAGGCCCATGCCCATGATCAGCAGGAAATCCAGGCCGATATTGGCGCCATTGGTTACGATAACAATGAGCATCGGCCAGCGTGTATCCTGACGGCCGATGAACCAACCAACAATGGTGTAAGTCAGCAAAACGGCAGGGGCGCTGTATATCCGGATACTGGCATAACTATTGGCCAGGGACTGTAGCTCGGGCTGTGGTGACATCAGGGCAAACCCTGCGCTTAGCCAAAGGGGGTTTAGCAGGAGCACCGTCGCGGACAGTATCAATGCCAGCACCGCGGACTGGGCCAGCACAAGGCTTGCCTGCTGTGGGTTTCCCGCACCCATAGCCCTCGCCACGAGCCCGGTAGTGCCCATGCGCAGGAAACTGAATCCCCAATACAGGAAGGACAGCAGGGCGCTACCAATGGCCACAGCACCAAGATAGTGTGTGCTACCGAGGTGTCCCAGTATGGCGGCGTCCACCAATCCCATTACCGGAATGGAAATATTGGACAGGATTGCCGGCCATGCGATACCCCATATTTTGTGGTCCAGACGCTTTCTATTTTCCATATATTGGGTTCTTGCCCTTCTAAAAATGTGCTACAGCAGCCAGATGGCAGGCACAACATCCTACAAAAGCGGCAACTTTGTAGGCTTTGAGCAATAGTTTCGCTATAATTTGCGCGTTTTGTCGGTGCGACCAATTGTCGCACTAACGACAAAGTGAAGTCAGCTGGCAAGTTCAAGCAGAACGTGCGCCCTCCCCTGCCCATATGTGGCACGGTTATGGCGTGTTCGCCGCCTCCCGGGTCACCGGGTGAGGGGCTGCAATAACAAGTGAAAGCCAGTCTGGGGATAACAATTTACTACATGGAGACACGGGAAATGTGTTTTGAAGCGAAGCGGCTGTGTAAGCTCGCGCTTGGTCCTGTGCTGATGCTGATGACCGCCATGGCTATGGCGGCGGGTGGTGAGGCGAGTTCGGTCAATATGCCGGCTGGCGTTACCGACGTGGGCAAGGATATCTATGACTTGCACATGCTCATCCTTATCATCTGTACAGTCATCGGTGCCGGCGTATTTGGAGTGATGTTCTACTCCATCATTTACCATCGCAAATCAAGAGGGTGTCACGCCTGCCACCTTCCACGAGAGCACCAGGGTGGAAATCGCCTGGACGGTGGTGCCCTTCATCATATTGATCGCCATGGCCTTTCCCGCCACGTCTACCCTGCTCGCCATTTACGACAATGACGATGCCGAGCTGGATATCCTGGTCACCGGTTACCAGTGGAAGTGGAAGTACGAATACCTGAATGAAGATGGCGATAACGTCAGTTTTTTCAGTAACTTACGCACACCGCAGACCGAAATCAACAACACCGAGGCCAAGGGCGAACACTACCTGCTGGAAGTGGATGAGCCGGTGGTCATACCGGTGAACACCAAGGTTCGCTTCCTGATAACCGGTAATGATGTTATTCACTCCTGGTGGGTACCCGATCTGGCTGTGAAGAGGGACGCTATTCCCGGCTTTATCAACGAGACCTGGACCAAGGCCACCCGGGAAGGTGTTTATCGCGGCCAGTGCGCCGAGTTGTGCGGCAAGGACCATGGCTTCATGCCAATTGTGGTCAATGTGGTGAGCAAGGAAGAATATGCCCTGTGGCTGGGCGCCAAGCAGGAAGAAGCGGTTCAAATCAAAGAGCTGATGGCCCAGACCTTCACTCTGGACGAGCTGATGGCGCGAGGCAAGGCAGTCTACGAGCGTTCATGCCTGGCCTGCCACGGTGCCAATGGTGAGGGCGGTGTCGGTAAAGCGATTGCCAAGAGCCCGATTGCTACCGGCGAACTGGCAACGCACCTCGATGTGGGTATCAGCGGCGTTCCGGGAACGGCCATGCAGGCCTTTGGCGGGCAGATAAATGACGTCGATATGGCGGCAGTCATCACCTACCAACGCAACGCATTCGGCAACAATATGGGCGACATGGTTCAGCCCATTGATATCTACAACCACAAAAAAGGCTAATTGGAGGAGTTAACGATGGGCGATCATCATCACGGTCCTGCCAAGGGCCTTAGTCGGTGGCTGTTTACCACCAACCATAAAGACATTGGAACCATGTACCTGTGGTTCTCTTTTGCCATGTTTCTCCTGGGCGGCTTCTTTGCCATGGTTATTCGCGCCGAGTTGTTCCAGCCCGGCCTGCAGCTGGTAGAACCCGCTTTTTTCAACCAGATGACCACCATGCACGGCTGGTTATGGTGTTCGGGGCGATCATGCCCTCTTTCGTCGGCCTGGCCAACTGGCTGATCCCGATGATGATCGGGGCGCCGGATATGGCCCTGCCGCGGATGAATAACCTGAGCTTCTGGCTGTTGCCCCCGACCTTTCTGTTGCTGGCATCCACCCTGTTCATGGAGGGCGGCGCCCCGGCCGCGGGCTGGACATTTTACGCGCCCCTGTCCACCACCTACGCGGCACCGTCGGTGACCTTCTTTATCTTCTCGGTGCATATACTGGGACTGTCATCCATTATGGGCTCCATTAATATCATCGCCACGGTGATGAATATGCGCGCTCCCGGGCATGACTTACATGAAGATGCCGCTGTTCGTGTGGACGTGGTTGATCACCGCGTTCCTGCTGGTGGCGGTGATGCCTGTGCTGGCGGGTGCGGTGACCATGATGCTCATGGACGTCCACTTTGGTACCAGTTTCTTCTCCGCCGCCGGCGGTGGGGACCCGGTACTGTTCCAGCACGTGTTCTGGTTCTTCGGTCACCCGGAGGTGTACATCATCATCCTGCCGGCTTTTGGGGTGGTATCGCAGATTATTCCCACATTCTCCCGCAAGACCCTGTTTGGCTACGACTCCATGGTGTACGCCACGGCGTCCATCGCTTTCCTGTCGTTTATCGTGTGGGCCCACCACATGTATACCGTGGGCATCCCTGTCGCCGGTGAGCTGTTCTTTATGTACGCCACCATGCTGATTGCGGTGCCCACTGGCGTGAAGGTGTTCAACTGGGTTACCACCATGTGGCGCGGCGCTCTCACTTTCGAGACACCCATGTTGTTCTGCATCGGCTTCCTGATACTGTTCACCATTGGCGGCTTCACCGGTTTGATGCTGGCTATCGCACCGGCTGACTTCCAGTACCACGACAGCTACTTTGTGGTTGCCCACTTCCATTATGTGATGGTGGCAGGTGCGATCTTCAGCATGTCGGCGGCAATTTATTACTGGCTGCCCAAGTGGTGTGGCCGCATGTACAACGAGAGCATGGGCAAGGCCCATTTCTGGATTTCGTTTGTCGGCTTCAACCTGGCCTTCTTCCCGCAGCACTTTGTGGGCCTGGCGGGCATGCCCCGTCGTATTCCGGACTATGCGCTGCAGTTTGCCGACTTCAACATGATGTCCAGCATCGGCGCTTTCATCTACGGCGCGTCACAGATCCTGTTCCTGTACAACGTGATTGCGACTATCGTGTCCGGTACACCGGTCAGCGATGAGAAAATATGGGAAGGGGCGGAAGGGCCTGGAATGGACGATACCGACACCGGCGCCCTACCACACCTTCACAACACCGCCCGCGGTGAAATAAAGGACGAACCGTGCTGAAATTGAGCAATAACCCCGCCGTCGATACTGCAACCAAATTGGTTGTGGTAGCGGTGGCGATGTTTGCTTTTGTTTTTGTGGTGATGGTGCCCTTATACAATGTGTTGTGTGACGTCCTGGGTATCAACGGCAAGACCAGTGGCCAGGCCTATACCGCGGTGCAGTCGGCTGTCGACGAGAGTCGCACGGTGACAATACAGTTTTTGACCACCAACAACGAGGGCATGCCCTGGGAGTTCAGTCCCAGCACCACGGCCATGAAAGTGCACCCCGGCGCGGTAAATGACACGGTGTTTTTCGCTAGGAACCCCATGCCTCAGGCGATGGTGGCTCAGGCGATTCCCAGCATATCACCGTCCCGGGCCGCACAGTACTTTCACAAAACAGAGTGCTTCTGTTTCAACCAGCAACCCCTGGATGGTGAAACCGCGGCGGAAATGCCCCTGCAGTTCATCGTTGACCAGGATCTGCCCCGGGACATCAGGACCATCACCCTGTCCTACACGATTTTTGATGTAACAGAGTTGGCGGGCGGCGCGGTAGCCGTTCGCTGAAGCGCAGGTCGGGGGACCTGCGTTATATAAACGGAGAAGTAAAATGACAAGTCAGACTTCCACAGAGTACGAACCGTATCACGTGCCGGCGAAGAGCAAGCTGGCCGTATGCGCCACCATCGGCCTGATCCTGAGTATTTATGGCGCTGCCAGCATCATGAATGACATGACCTTTGGCGACCCGGATGAGGCCACCAGTTCCTGGTCTATTTTCCTGTTCGGCCTGTTTTTCTTCGTGGCCACGCTGTTCGGCTGGTTCCGTACCACGATCAAGGAAAACATTGCGGGCATGAACAGCGCCCAGCTGAAGAGGTCCTACGTGCTGGGCATGTTCTGGTTCATCTTTTCGGAAGTGATGTTTTTCTTTTGCTTCTTCGGTGTCCTGTTTTATGTACGCAACCTGGCGGGTCCATGGCTGGGTGGTGAGGGTGACGGCGGGCGCATGAACGGTCTGTTGTGGGAAGGCTTCCAGTTTGACTGGCCCATGATGCAAACACCCCAGGAAGCGGTTGGTGGCGCGGCTGCCCAGCCCATCGCCAATAACGGCTCCTTCACCAGTGCCGAAACCAGCATGGCCTTCGCTGACGCGCACCACTGGTGGCAGTGGCTACCCATGTGGAACACCATCATCCTGCTGTCGTCCAGTTTCACCTGTCATATCGCTCATATAGGCATTCTGGACGGCAACAAGAAGAAGTTTAACCTGTGGCTGGGCATTACTGTCGCATTGGGCATGATCTTCCTGGTTCTGCAGGCAGCGGAATATCACGAGGCCTATGAACTGTTCGGCCTGACCCTGAATTCCGGGATTTATGGCTCGACCTTCTTCATGTTGACCGGCTTTCATGGCTTCCACGTTTTCCTGGGCATGATTATGTTGCTGATCCAGCTATTGCGCTCGGTGGTGGGCGGACAATTCACCGCCGATGATCACTTCGGCTTCGAGGCGTCCAGCTGGTACTGGCACTTTGTGGACGTGGTGTGGGTCTGCCTGTTCCTGTTCGTATATATTCTTTGACGCGGGGGAAAAACCTCAGCAGGCATTCGCCTGAGATTTTTCGGGAAGCTGTTAGCACTACTCCTGGATTGCCTGAGGCTGCGGCCCGGTGTCCCAGGGATTGCGGTGACCCAGTTGGCCGGTGGCGACGCCATAGATGATAACCGCCATCAGGCTGGCGGCCAGGGCCAGCCGGACGCCCAGGGAGTGCAAGGTACGTCGTTTGTCCTTGTCCCCCTGATCGGTCATCAGAAAGTAGAATCCGCTTCCCAGGCTGGCGACCAGCGCCAGCACCAAAAGTACAATCACAGTTTTTATCAATGGATATCTCCTTCGGCATATCAGCGCAGTATAAACCAGCATTGGCCCTCTGGGTCGGGACATAGTATGGCGCAAGCAAAAAAGGGTTATCAGTTTGAACCCGAGTGGCGTATCACCCTGTTTACCGCGGTGATGGTCACGCTGATGGTTGGGCTGGGGCTGTGGCAATTACAACGGGCTGAGGAAAAGGCGGCGCTGGCGGCGACCTTTGCACAGCGGCAGGCGCAGCGCCCTGCCCCGCTGTCTGCACTATGGGACGAACCACCCGCTGCGCTGGCCTATGCTCCCGTGCGGCTAAACGGCGTTTTTTTGCAGGATGAGTACTTTTTGCTGGATAACCGTATAAGCGGCGGCCGCTTCGGCTACGAGGTGCTCGGTATCCTGCAACTGGACGACGGCAGTGGAACCGTGCTGGTGAACCGTGGGTGGATAGCCGGTGATTCGTCCCGGCGGGAGCTGCCAGATGTGCCGCGGGTAGTTGGCCAGGTCAATTTGACCGGCCATGTGTATGTGGCGCCGGGTGCACCCTATCTGTTGGCGGAGCAGCAGTTTGAGGCGGGCTGGCCAAAGCGGATACAGGCCGTGGAAATGGACAAAATACAGCCGCCGGTAATGGCGACGACCGCAGGCGCTGTATTCCCCTACCCCGTCCGCATCGATGCTGACGGCCCGGGTGCGTTGCTGGTGGATTGGAAAGTGGTGAATATGAGCCCACATAAGCATCAGGGTTACGCCGTGCAGTGGTTCGTCATGGCCGCGGTACTGTTTATTTTTTATGTGCTGCGCTGCAGCAATCTGTGGCAATTGCTGAGCACATTCAGAAGGACTAGCGACTAGTGCAGCACCCATTTGATAATTACGGACGCTATTTGCGATAACTCTATGTTTTACATTAATAAATACAGAATTCAACGCGCAAAAAACAGCTGGGTGCTGCACTAGATGGAAAAAATGAACCAGATCAATAAGAACCGCATGGTCTTATTGTTGATAGCCGGTATTCCGGTGACCGTGATCCTGGTGGCCACGTGGCTGTGGTACTTTGTGGTCAATGGCGACCTGGATCTGGTGGGCATGTTGGGTACGGCCAACAGAGGCACCCTGGTTCAGCCCCCAAGGCAGCTGGATGAGCGTGAACTCAAGGATGCGAACGGCCTGCGCTTCAAGTATGCGGATCTGGAGCCACGGTGGACTATGCTGGTGCCGGGCGCGGGTGCACGCTGCGACGAGGCCTGTGAGCATAGCCTTTATATGACGCGGCAAATTCATGTGGCCATGGGTGAGGGCTTCAATCGGCTGCGGCGTATGTATATCAGCGAAAGCAGTGTAGAAAATACAGAGTTGCGGGTACAGGAGCTCAGTGACCACCGCCCTGCCCCACCGGAATTTGCTCAATACCTGGCCCAGGAGCATCAGGGTCTCAAGACATTGACGCTGGATAGCGGCGACTATGGGCTGCTTTTTACTGAGCATGTCGCAGACCCGAGTACATGGTACCTGGTGGACCCGCAGGGCTGGATCATGATGTTCTATAACGACGAGGTTCCCTACAAGGATGTGATCAGCGATCTAAAGTTCCTGCTTAAGAACTCCAGCGAGTGACCGGGCTATGACAAATGCACAAATGACCGAGCGAGTAACCTGGCGCGACTACAAGGAGCTGACCAAGCCCAATGTCGTCCTCCTGATGATTCTTACGTCCGCCATCGGCATGTTCATGGCGGTGCCGGGTATGGTGCCGCTTAATGCGCTTATTCTGGGCAATCTTGGCATAGCCATGTGCGCGGGCGCCGCCGCCGCTGTCAATCACCTGGTCGATCAGGGTGTAGACCAGCGTATGGCGAGAACCCACAAGCGGCCGATTGCGCAGGGCAGGCTCACTACACGCCAGGCGGCGACTTTTTCGATCATCATGGGCGGGCTCGGCATGGCCATTCTGCTGATCTGGGTAAATGCGCTCACCGCATGGCTGACCTTCGCTTCCCTGGTTGGCTACGCCTTTGTCTACACCCTGTTTCTGAAGCGGGCCACACCGCAGAATATCGTTATCGGCGGCCTGGCTGGCGCCGCCCCTCCCCTGCTTGGCTGGACCGCTGTGACGGGGGAAATCCATGGCCATGCCCTGTTGCTGGTATTGATTATCTTTGCCTGGACGCCGCCCCATTTCTGGGCGCTGGCTATTCATCGCAGGGCGGAATATGCGGCCGTGGATATTCCCATGCTGCCGGTGACACACGGCGTGGCATTTACCAAGCTGCATATACTGCTTTATACGATAATCATGTTCCTGATCACCCTGCTGCCCTACGCCACGCGCATGAGCGGGCCTCTTTACCTGCTGGGTGCTGTGGTCCTGGGGGTTGGCTTCCTGTATTGGGCGATCGCGCTGATGCGCGGCAAAAATCCTAATGCGCCGATGCAAACCTTCAGATATTCCATTTTCTATCTGATGGCGCTTTTCATTGTCATGCTGGTGGATCACTACCTGTTTCCGGTGAGTACATTATGACAATGGATAACGACCAGGTCGCCGCCCGGCAGTCCCGGGGTATCAAGGTTACGGTTCTGGCGATAGCCCTCTTTATGGCCGTGGCGGTGGCCGGATTTGTCTATCGGATACAGCAACCGCGAGTAATGACGCCCGCCGAAATGAAGATTAATGGCCTCTATCTTCTGGATACTCCGCGTAAAATCGACGAATTTAACCTTATAGATCATTATGGCGAGGCTTTTACCAAAGAGCGGTTGCAGGGCGTGTGGACACTGGTGTTTTTCGGTTATACCTACTGTCCGGATGTCTGCCCCACTACCATGACGTTCCTCAACGAGTTTATGGGACAACTGGAGGGCACCGCGGCCGAAGATACCAGGGTTGTGATGGTTACTGTAGACCCGGCCCGTGACACAGTGGAGCAACTGGCTGGCTATGTGCCCTACTTCAACAGTGAATTTACTGGCGTTACAGGTGAATTTCTGGATATTCACCGTTTTGCCACCGGCCTGAATACGCCCTTTCGCAAGGTATCGGGACAGGGCGAGAACTATCAGGTAGACCATAGTGCCAATGTGATACTCATTAATCCGCGCGGTGATTACCACGGCTTTTTCAAAGCACCCCTGGATTTGGCCAAAATGAAAGTTACCTATCGCTCGGCGCTGGCGTTATGGGATAGGTAGCAGTTACAGCGGATTACATGAGTGTAATCGCTTACTATTACATTTGTCTGCCCGACTCCGGTCGGATTACATAGAGAGTTCTATTATGGATTCAACCCCTCCGATTGTACTGGTAGATGGCTCCTCTTATGTCTACCGGGCCTTTCATGCACTGCCGCCACTGACTAACTCCGCAGGGCAGGCTCCCGGGGCGGTTAAAGGCGTTATCAGTATGTTGCGCCGCTTGTGCAAGGATTACCCGCAAAGCCCGATTACCGTGGTGTTCGACGCCAAGGGCAAGACTTTCAGGGATGACATGTATCCGTTGTACAAGGCCAACCGGCCACCCATGCCGGATGAGCTGCGCGAACAGATCGAGCCTATCCATGAGATCGTCAAGGCGATGGGCCTGCCATTTATATGTGAGCCGGGCGTGGAGGCGGACGATGTGATCGGTACGCTGGCGCGACAGGCCAGCGAGCAGGGCAGGGACGTCATTATTTCTACCGGCGACAAGGATATGGCGCAGCTGGTTGACCGCCATACTACCCTGGTGAACACCATGACCGATACGATTATGGACGAGGCGGGGGTGGTGGATAAATTCGGCGTGGGGCCGGAGTTGATTATCGATTTCCTGGCCCTGATGGGGGACAAGGTGGACAACATTCCTGGTGTGGCCGGAGTCGGAGAGAAGACAGCCCTGGGCCTGCTGCAGGGGCTGGGCAGTGTCGATCAGATCTATGCCGACCTGGATAAGGTGGCCGGACTTGAATTTCGTGGCGCAAAAACCATGGGCGCTAAACTGGCGGCGGAGAAGGACAACGCCTATATGTCCTACGCTTTGGCAACCATCAAAACCGATGTGGCGCTGGATCGGGCACCCGAGCAACTCCACAACGGCGAACCCGACCGGGATGTGCTGGTGGACTGGTACACGCGGATGGAGTTCCGCTCATGGCTGGAAGAGCTGTTGGAGGAGGGGGCTGCGACAGCAGTGTCGCCAGTGGAGGCTGTTGAGGTTTCCTATGCCATAGTCACTGAGCAGGAGGTGCTCGATGCCTGGCTGGCAAAGCTCCGGGCGGCTGATCTTTTCGCTTTCGATACGGAAACCACCAGCCTGGACTATATGGAGGCACAGGTGGTCGGCGTGTCTTTTGCCGTGGTGCCGGGGGAGGCCGCTTATGTGCCGCTGGCGCATGACTACCTCGGTGCGCCTGAGCAACTGGACAGGGAGGCGGTGTTGGAGCAGTTGCGGCCCCTGTTGGAAGATGAGCGGCAGGCCAAGGTAGGGCAAAACCTGAAATACGATGCCAGTGTGCTGGCCAATCACGGCATAACCCTGCGCGGTATCCGCTTCGATACCATGCTGGAGTCTTATGTGTTGGACTCCACGGCTACCCGCCACGATATGGACAGCCTGGCGCTTAAATACCTGGGCCAGAAAACCATCAAATTTGAAGACGTGGCCGGCAAGGGCGCCAAACAGCTGACCTTCAACCAGGTCAACGTGGAAGAGGCGGGGCCCTACGCGGCGGAGGATGCGGATATCACACTGCGCCTGCACCAGACCCTGTGGCCCAGGCTGGAGCAGGAGAGTGCATTGTGCTCAGTGTTCAGTGATATGGAGATGCCGCTGGTTCCCGTACTGTCGCGTATCGAGCGTC
>PVMK01131063.1_pt1 | contig 21766 bp, 16 predicted proteins | sample 1853481 | NCBI WGS metagenome assembly PVMK01 (sample SAMN08533507, study PRJNA380276) | Marine sediment metagenome, whole genome shotgun sequencing project.
CATGAACACAGTCGCCGGCGGTAATTTCCAAACCACCAGTGCCAGGTAAAGACCCGCTGCCAGAAAGGAAATCGATACCGGTTCCTGAAAAGCGGACAGGGCCTGGCTGGCGAAAACCTCTTTTTTCATTATTTTTTTTAGACGCTTGGTTTTCTTTCTCAGCACCGCGTCGGCCAGGTGCTCGCGCGCCATGGTTTTCAGCGGTTTGATCATCATTAAACTGTCGGTCATGCGGGCTATCAATGACTGCAATACTTTTGTTCGTTGTTTGCCGGCTATCTTTGATTTTGTAATGAGAAATCTGAGCATATACATACTCGCTAAACCGACGGCGATAGCAGCCAGCGTTGCCTGCCAGGACACGAGAAAAAGGATCACGGCATACACCATCGCATTCATTATAGCCGCAATCAGTGAAATCACGGAATGGTAAGCTCTGGCGGACCGGCCGGCTTGGCTTGACATCGCATTGGTAATGCGACCGATGGGCTGGCGCGTAAAATATTCCCAGCGGGTGCGAAACAGGGCCCGAAGCAAAGCAAGGCGCAAATCGGTGGCGACACTGGCAACCGTGTAGCCGACCCGTTTTTTGGCCGCAAGTACCAGGGCCGCTTTTAATAACATACCGGCCATGAAAACGATTAGCAAGTTGCCGATGGTGGGGGTCAGTCCCACGGTGCCGAATATCTCTGTTACACTACGTTCTATGCTGGAGACTGCCTGAGACTCACCGACTACGGGCAAGGATGCCGGGTGGTCGCTGCTGCCGATGACAATCGAAATCAACGGCACCATCGCAGAAAGCCCGAAGGCCTCGGCCAGGTTTGCAAAAACCAGTGCACCCAACGCGATCGCGCTTTGCAGAGGATAAGCGCGTATGAAGGTGATTATTAACCGCATGTTAAAAATTGCCCTGTTACGTCAGCCAACTAGGTCCTTATTGGGTTTTTTCTGACAACATGTTGTAAGTTAAGGTGTCAGGTGTCGGGTGTCAGGTTTCAGCAATTAAAAAATCACAAATACCAAATGGTTCGACAAGCCGTTCGACAGGCTCACGGTCCTGAGCAAAGTCGAAGGACTCACCACCCTGAGCCAGGTCGAAGGGCAAATCACAATGACCGAAATTCAAAATTCCAAACAATTTATTTTTGATATTATTTGAGATTTTGATATTGGTATTTGGAATTTATTTGGCCCAATTTTAAGATCAGGTGGTGCTTGCAATTTGTAATTTCTCTCCGAGCCGTAGGTTTGAATCTACGAGCCGGAGGCCGGTTTATCCGGGTTCCGGTTATTTCCTGTTCGTTGCGTCTGAAATACGCGCTGCCAGGCTTTGGCCGTCTAATTTGTGATAATGCAGAGCTTCCGGCGGAGTCCCGCAGGCCGGGAAATCATCGACGGCAAATTTTTCAAGTTGTTTTTGTCGCAATGCAGGTGACGCCATCAGACCGTTGAGCAAAAGGTCGCCCAGCCCTCCGTAGGGGGAATGATTGTCCAGGGAGAAAAGGAAATTGCAGTCGCCGACGACCTCTTCGAGCCAGTCGCCGTCAAGCCTGTTTAGCCAGGGCAGGTTGACAACTTTCAGCGTAAAGCCATCTTTTTGCAGCAATTCGGCGGCCTTAAGCGCTTCATTGAGCATCACCGGGCCGTAAGCGAATAAAACGGCATCGGCACCCTCGTTTAGCACAGCCCCTTTTCCAGGGGTAAAGCGATAATCCTGCGGCAGCGTAATGCTTCGCGGGGAAGGGGAGATCACCAGGCGCAGCATGCAGCTTTGCTCGGCAGCATTCACACACCAGTCTAAAGCCCATTTTGTCTCCACCGCATTGCACGGCTCCAGGATAACAATGTTCGGCAGCGCACCAAAAAGTGAGATGTCGCGCAGGCTCTGGTGGGATTTTCCCGGACCCGCCGGAATCAGGCCTGCGTAATGGCAGACATAGATGATCTTGGTGCCTTCGGTGGCATTGTTGTAAATCTGCTCGTTGGCACGGGAGGCTAAGAAAACGCCAAAGGAATTGACGATCGGCAGCAGCCCCTGCAGAGCGAGTCCGCCCGCCATGGACACCATGTCCTGCTCGGCAATGCCGTTTTCAATGAAGCGCTGGGGGAATGCATTCTCGAAGGGGCGCAGGTCGCAATCGGCCGAAAGGTCGGCATCCAGCACCACCACATCTTTTCTCTGTCCCCCCACTTCCACCAGGGCGTCGCCGAAGGCATTGACCACTTTTTCAGCGGTGTCTTTGAGTTTTGCCCGGTTTTTTTCTCTGCTCTCCAGCAGTTCGGTTGCCAGATGTGCCAGGCCGTATTCGCCCAGCCGTGTGTTGATGCGCTCGAAAAGTTCCGTGTACCCGGCTTCGAAGGCATCATCGTCCGGCGCGCCGGCATGCCACTGATACAGGCTGTCTTTTTCTTCGAGCACGCGGTGGCCTTCCATAAACGAAACGCCGCAGCCTTTTACGGTGTCGGCGAGCAACACCTTAGGCTTGTCCCCGATCTGATCGAAGCCGGTAAAACTGTTTTCCAGGTCGGCAAAATTGTGACCGTCACAGCGCTGAACATGCCAGCCGAAGGATTCAAATTTTCTTGCCAGATCGCCCAGGGAAATAATATTATCCAGGGTCTTGTCGGATTGAATTTTATTATAATCCACAATCACCTGTAGATTTGTTATTTTCTGATAGGCTGCGGTTTGCAGGGACTCCCAGATCTGTCCCTCCTGCAGCTCGCCGTCTCCGGTCATGACAAACACGCGTCCCGACCATCCGTTCATCTGCTTTGCAATGGCCATTCCCTTTGCCTTGGATATCCCCATGCCCAGAGATCCCGAATTGGCTTCGATTCCGGGAATATGAACATCCGGGTGGCCATGGGTGCCGCCGAGGCGCCGCAGGTTGACAAACTGCTGCTGTGAGATGATCCCCAAAGAATACAGCACGGCGTAATGGCCGGGAGCGTCATGACCCTTGGAGGAAAAATAGATGTCGCGGTTTTGATGACCCACGCCCAGCTCAACGGTGTTCATGTGGGCATAATAAAGAAACGTTACAATATCCAGGCAGCTGAAACTTGAGCCCAGATGTCCCGATCCGGCACGTTTGACGGTGGCCAGGGCATTGGCACGGCACATATCGCCGATCAGTTCAAGCTTATGGTGCTTGTCCAGATCAGCATTGTGGATGCGTTCAAATTCCTTTTGCGGGATAAGTTTGATTTCGAGCATTATTACTTTTTCTCCTTTTTTTACGTGTAAATTCAGTCAACTCTGCGGTGAACGGCATCCTTCATATGACGCCAAAAGTAGTTTACACTTTTTATCGTAGGTTGGGTTGTGCGGGCGTAAACGTCGGGTAAAGCTTAGTTCAACTAAATAACAACTTCCTGCTATCTAACGTAATTTTTCTGCAATAGCACTACCCAACATTAAAGTCGCTTAACCCAACCTACAACTACCATGCATAGTGCGTTGAGTTAGCGTAATCATTGAGTGATGAATCACAATTATTATATTTGCTTCGCACCAGTTTCAAGGCATTGCGGGCAGGTCGAACGTCCAACCTCCAACGCCGAATGAATGTATTCTGTCTGTTTTAAAAAGATTTCGCGAAGCGATTCCATCCCTCGTCATTCGTCCTTCGTCCTTCCATGAAGTTTCATACGAGGTTGCGTTATACGGGGCAATTTTGCCTCGCCGTTTTGAACCAATTGTTCGGCAAGCTGCCAGTCATACGTATTGTTGACGTCAAAGCCTTCATATGCCTCGGTGAAAAACGGCATGACCACGGTGCCGGCGATGGTGCGATCCTCGAAAACAACCCGCGACCATGCAATTTCCAGACTCGCATTCTGGACGTATATTTCCGGCAGTGAGGGGTACTGGCTGCTGTGCCACGGTTGCTCCGCAGGTCCCAGCGGCAGCAGCGGCGTCATGCGCCTGCCCTGCACCACCCACATTTTGCCGGGATGCTGGGTGCATTTTTCCACCGCCCGCAGCGAATCCACCCCTGTTTCGGCCAAAAATGCCTGCCAGGCCCGCTGAATAGTCCCCGGCAGCCGAAACGGGCTGGTGGGGCGCAGGATGCTGAAGCAGTTATATTCGCGGCCCTTATCCTGCAGATGTCTCAGTGCGGATGCCAGCCATTCAATATCAGAGGAATGATCGCCGGCGATTTCAGCCGGCCGCAGAAAAGGCACCTCCGCGCCATAATGGCCGGCGATGTCGGCATAGCTTTTTGAATCCGTCGACACGATCACATCGGCAAAAATTTTGCTCTGTTTGGCCGCTGCAATGGTGTAGGCGATCAGCGGATGGCCGGCCAGCGGCCGGATGTTTTTATCCGGTACCCGTTTGGAGCCCGAGCGCGCCGGGATCAGGGCAACGATTGTGGGTTGATTCTTAGACATCGTTCAGGGTTCAGGGTTCAGGGTTCAAAGGTTCAGAGTTCAAAGGTTCAGGGTTCAAAGGTTCAGGGTTCAGCCCAGCCGCCGGCCAAAAAAACGGCCGGTCAAATTGAAAAAGAAACTGATGAACGCCGAACATCGAACGTCCAACATCGAACGTCGAATGAATGTATTCTGTCTGTTTTAAAAAAAAATTTAGCGAAGCGTTTCCGTGCAAGATCGCTTTGCGTACCGCAGAAAACGAACGAACTCCGGGTTAGTCTTTGAATCAAATCCTTCTGCTATATTATGCATGGATGAACCCGCTGCATCCTGAATTTGCTTCATCAAGCCATAGTCGCGGGAAAACCGGGTCTTTTTTTTGTCAAACTATAGACCTTGCGAGTTTGTTCCCGGGCCAATTGCCAGGCCTCAATATCCTCACATCGTACTATTTTCAATACTCTGAACTCCCGAACCCTTGAACCTCTGAACCCAGAACCCGGAACCTTTAAAGCAAATCCGGATCAATATTAATGTAGATATCTTTCAAATCGGAATACACATCCAGGGCTTCGGTGCCGGGCTCCCGGGTGCCGTTTCCCGACTGGCGCAATCCCCCGAAGGGCATGTGCGGTTCACTGCCGTAAGTTCCCGCATTGACCACCGCCACCCCGGCCTGGATTTTGTGCGTAAACTCGGTGGCGCGATGGATGCTGCGGGTGTGAATGCAGGCCGTCAGTCCGTAAGGCGAATCATTGGCCATCTGCAGGGCGGCTTCAAAATTCTTGACGCGATACAGACAGGTGATCGGGCCGAACAGCTCGGTGGTGGAAATTCCATCATGGGGGTCCACCTGTTCGATGAGGGTGGGCGCCATATAAAACCCATGGCGATGCGCATCATCGGTCAATCGATGTCCGCCGGCCAGAATGACCGCTCCATTTTGTTCGGCACGTTCAACGGCCGCCAGCATATTGTTCAGCTGTTTCCGGTTGATCACCGGTCCGAGGTCGTCGTTATCGCCCGGGCCGACGGTCAGTTCGCCCGTGCGCTGCACCAGCATGGCACGGAGTTGATCATAGACGCTGTCAAAGATGATAATTCTGCTGCCCGACGCGCAGCGCTGCCCGGCGTTGCTGAAGGCCGACAACAGCACCCATTTGGCGGCCGCTTCCAGATCAGCGTCGTCGCAGACAACCAGGGGATTTTTGCCGCCCAACTCAAGCGAAACCTTTGCCAGACGTGCGCCGGCCACGGAGGCGATCTGCCGGCCCACGGCGGCGGATCCCCGTAAAGCTGATCACATCAACACCCGGATCGGCAACCAGCGGCGCCCCGGCTTCCTCACCGTATCCCTGCACAATATTCAAAACGCCCGGGGCCAGGCCGGCCTCATGGGCGATTTTGCCGAAAACCCAGGCCGTGGCCGGTGTGTCCTCGGCGGCTTTCAGCACGGCACTGTTGCCGCAGAGCAATGCCGGAAACACCTTCCAGGCTACATTGGCGATGGGCGTGTTGGCGGCAATAATCAGTCCGGCGACCCCCAGCGGCTGCCGCACGGTCATGGCATATTTGTTGGGTCACCGCGCTGGTGGTGGTCCGGCCATAAAATCGGCGACCTTCACCGGCCATAAACTCTCCCAGGGCAATGGCGCCGCCGGTCTCACCCAATGCGGCGCCGGGAGCCATCCCGGTTTCCGCGGCAACGATGGCGGCAATTTCCTGGCGGTATTTACGCATGGCCCGGGTAATTTCATACAGCAGGTCCCCGCGCTGTACCGGGGTAAGATTGGCCCACGCCGGCTGGGCGTTTCTGGCGGCCGCCACCGCTTTTTGAACATCATCGGTTCGGGAGCGCACTACTTTGCACAGTTCTTTGCCGGTGGCTGGAGATAATTTGCCGAACGTATCTTTCGAGATTGCTTCAGACTCTTCCCCATCAATCCAGTTGGGAATTATATCGGGGAGGTTATTGAGATTCATTTTAGCTCCGCTAATTCTTGAATTCATGTTTAATCAAAATCGAAATCCTGTCCTGGTCCTGTGGGCCAGGTCAGAGATGATCGGCTCTGCCATAGGTCCAATCTGTTCATGGTTTCAGGTGTCAGGTGTCAGTAAAAATCGAATCCTGAATCCTGAACACTGATTGGGTTGCAACTGAAAGCCAACAACGGTGAAAGAAAGTCCTTTTCATGAGCGACTCCGACATAGCGGGTCGACTTCGCCTGCTGACACCTGACACCCGAAACCTGACACCTGAACACTGCTGGTAAATGTAATCACCCACATCACCCCGCCGGTGGCGGGACCATTAATCTCTCCGAGGCGCAGGCGCTACCCTACGAGCCGTCGGCCAGAACCCATTAATCAGGCCTGGCTCTAACATCGGCTACCGCTTATATGTAGGTTGGGTTGAGCATCCCGATATCTTTTGTTGGGTTTCGTTCCTCTACCCAACCTACTTGCCAGCCATTTTCGTGCTATTAGCGAAACCCAACAAAATGGCCGAAGATAGAACTAACCCCCCATTAATCCATTATTCCAGCATTTCAATTGGGGCGAAACCCCTAACTTGAAATGTAATACCCTTGTGGAATGTCGTAGGACGTTTTGGAATGACTAATTTCGAATGACGAATTAAGGAATTCTTCCGATTTGATATAAAACGTTATAAAAATAGCGGAGCGCAGCGACATTCTTCAATCTTCAATCGTCATTCCCAAAGGTCATTCCATCCTACCAGGCGGTGTAGCCCCCGTCCACAATCAGTTCAGTGCCGGTCACATAGGATGATGCCGATGAGGCCAGAAAAAGCAGCGGTCCCCGCAGATCATCGGCCTGTGCCATTCTTCCCATGGGTACGCGACTGCAGAATTTGCGTTTGAACTCTTCATCCTGGCCTCCAAGCACCCCTCCCGGTGACAGGGCATTGACCCGCACCCCCCGGGGTGCCCAAAATGTCGCCAGATAACGGGTCAGGTTGATCACGGCAGCCTTGGAGGCGCCATAGGCCGGCGGTTTGAGAAACGGCGGATCGCCGGGGATGTGATCGTAAAACCGTTGATCCGGTGAAACACCGGCATACAGCGAGCCGATGTTGATGATCGAACCGCGTCCCGCTGTCGCCATCCGGCCGCCAAAGACCTGGCTGACGAGAAAAAGGCCCAGGGTGTTGACTTCGAGAATCTGCCGGTTTTCTTCCAGTGGGATATCTTCCAGCAGATAGCCGCCTGTCGCAGCGGAGGGAGGTCGGTCGATTCCGGCATTGTTCACCAGTATGGTGGGGACGCCCAAGGTTTCAATGCACCGTCCACAGGCGGCTTCCAGAGACGACCGATCCCTGACGTCGGTGCGATACAGGTTAAGGCGTGTCTCATCAAAGCCCGATTGCAGCTCGTGGTATTCTTCGCTGACCGGAGCGTCGGGAAGATCAAGGGCAAGTACCGAGGCTCCCGCTCCAAGCAGGGTTTCAATCCAGATCGACCCCAGCTTGCCCAGGGCCCCGGTGACGACGGCGACCTGCGATTTTAAGCTGAACATGTTATTCAAGATGTGGCGGCCTCCGCCCAGCGCTCGGAACCATTGAGCACTTCGATGGAGATGTCGTCATCTTCTTTTATGGCCTGGCGGGTGACGCGTCCGATGACTTTATCAAGATCATAGGGCGGCAGACCATCGCCCGGTGACTTAAAAGCAATGTCTTCGCGTCGAATCGCATGGCCCGCCGGTAAATCCCGGGCGGCGACAAGTTTTTTGCCCATCTTGATGATCGGGTTGACCTCACTGTCATACGTCCGCTTGATACCGTCTCCCAGGGCAGCCTTTGTGCGTTCCAAATCGCGCACCATCTTGCGAAACCCGATGGGTTCCAGGGAAAAGGCATGATCCGTGCCCTTCCAGGTGTGATTGAGGGTGAAGTGCTTTTCGACAACCCTGCCGCCCAGCATGTAGGCCGCTACGGCCATGGCAATGCCGTTGTCATGGGATGACAGGCCGACCACTACATCGGGGAAGCGTTCGCGAAAAGTGGTGATGACGCGCAAATTCAGTTCGCTGAATTCGGCCGGATATCCTGCCGTACACTGTAAAATGCACAGCTGGGGGTTGCGCGGCATGATGGCGTCATAAGCCCGGTTGACATCTTCCATGGTCCCCCCGCCGGTGCTGATAATCATCGGTTTTTGAAATTCGGCGACGTGGGTGAGCAACGGGATGTTTTTCAGTTCGCCGGATGCCATTTTATAAAAAGGCATGTCGAGTTTTTCCAGAAAATCAGCACTGGCAAAATCAAAGGCGGTGGCAAACAGGGTGACCCCGATCTCTTTGGTGTAGTCCATGAGCTCCTTGTATTCGATATAGCCGAACTCCAGAAACTCACGATGTTCTCCGTAGGTCGTGCCATAGCTGTTGGGATTGTCATAGGGCTTGTTATAACCCGCCTTGGTAAACAGCGACCGGTTGTCTCTTTTTTGCAGTTTTACCGCGTCAGCACCGCATTCTTTCGCCACCCGGAACATCTCCTTGGCGGTTTCAAGCTTGCCCTGGTGGTTATGGCCAATTTCGGCGATGACGTAACAGTCACTGTCGTCTTGAACGACTTTATTGTCCAGTATTAGTTTTCGCATTGTTAGTCTCCTCCCTTGCAAAGTTTTTGGTTTTCCCGATTAAAGATCTCGTTATTTACAAAATAATTGGACACTTCAATTTTGAGCCAAATTGACAATAATTCGAGAAAATAAGCATTTTTAACGGGGAATCCAGTTTTTAATTCCTTCTTTGTCCTGAACCTGTGAACAGTTACCTTCAACGCAGCGGCATCATTGCGCATGGGTCCCACGGCCGGCTGAAAGGCTTTGTTCGAACAAATCACAAACCTCACGTACGGCACCATAGCCGCCCGGACGTTTCGTCTGGTAAAGGGCATGGGCAACGACATCCGGATGCGCGTCGTGAACCACGATGGGCAGCGCGACGCACCTAAGACACGGCAGATCGTTAATATCGTTTCCCACAAACGCCACCTCGGCCAGAGAAATGCCTGACTCCTCGGCAATACTTTCCAGGGCGGCACGCTTGTCCCGGCAGTCCTGGATACAGCGGATTTTCAGCTTGCGTGCCCGGGCCGAAACCACCGGGTTGGCCTCGGTGGAGATGATAACGGTTTCAATTCCCAGCTGCTCCAGTTTTTGCAGGCCGAGCCCGTCACTTCGATAACAGCGTACGGCCTCGGTGCCATCCTGCAGGACATACACCATGTTATCGGTGAACACCCCATCAAAGTCAAAGGCAACCAGGCGAATGTTAGAGATAATTTCTTTCAATTAAACAACCTTCCGTATCTGAGTTCTATCCAGGGTTTGCAATGGGTTCACCATTGAGTTCTTGCCAGGGCAAATTGGCCCTGGTGGGATCTTCAATGGTCACGACGGTTTTGTCTTGTAAGCGATAAACGTGATCCGCCACCTTCATCAAGGCAGGCTGGTGGGAAATGGCTAAAATTGTAATTTTCCCTGCAAGTTTTTGCAGGGTTTCGCAAATGGCCGTTTCGCTTGCCGGATCGAGAGCGGTGGTAGCTTCGTCCAGAATCAACAGGCTAGGCTTGTGAACCAAAGCGCGTGCAATGGCGATGCGCTGCCGCTGGCCGCCCGACAACTTATGACCTCGTTCACCGACAACCGTGTGCATGCCATGCGACTGAATGGAGACGAATTCCCAGGCACCGGCAGCCCGCAACGCATATTCGACATCTTCCTCCGTAGGTCCATCATCACCCAGTGTGACATTCACAAGTATGGAATCATGCAGCAGCAAGGTTTCCTGGGGGACATAGCCGATCATTTGCCGCCATTTTTTTAAATCAATTTTTGCCAGGGGAAAATCATCGATCCATATTTCGCCTTGCTGCGGTCGCAGCAGTCCGGTTACCAGGTCGACTACCGTCGTTTTGCCGACCCCTGAAGGTCCCACGATTGTCGTAAATGAACCCACTGGAAAATCCATGGTTACATTATCAAGGATCAGGCATTCGTCGTAGGCGAAACTGACGCTATCCAGCCGAATGCTTTGGATCAGGGTCGGTTTATACCTACCGGTCAATGATTCCCGCTCTCGTTGGGCCGCCTCGGTTTTGCCTTTCAGGGACCAGTAGGCACTCTCGGCTTTGACCATGGATTGGTACACTTTCGGAATTTTTTGTATTTTCTTCAACAGTTTTGAAAGCAGGAATATTACCATGAACACAGTCGCCGGCGGTAATTTCCAAACCACCAGTGCCAGGTAAAGACCCGCTGCCAGAAAGGAAATCGATACCGGTTCCTGAAAAGCGGACAGGGCCTGGCTGGCGAAAACCTCTTTTTTCATTATTTTTTTTAGACGCTTGGTTTTCTTTCTCAGTACCGCGTCGGCCAGGTGCTCGCGCGCCATGGTTTTCAGCGGTTTGATCATCATTAAACTGTCGGTCATGCGGGCTATCAATGACTGCAATACTTTTGTTCGTTGTTTGCCGGCTATCTTTGATTTTGTAATGAGAAATCTGAGCATATACATACTCGCTAAACCGACGGCGATAGCAGCCAGCGTTGCCTGCCAGGACACGAGAAAAAGGATCACGGCATACACCATCGCATTCATTATAGCCGCAATCAGTGAAATCACGGAATGGTAAGCTCTGGCGGACCGGCCGGCTTGGCTTGACATCGCATTGGTAATGCGACCGATGGGCTGGCGCGTAAAATATTCCCAGCGGGTGCGAAACAGGGCCCGAAGCAAAGCAAGGCGCAAATCGGTGGCGACACTGGCAACCGTGTAGCCGACCCGTTTTTTGGCCGCAAGTACCAGGGCCGCTTTTAATAACATACTGACCATGAAAACGATTAGCAAGTTGCCGATGGTGGGGGTCAGTCCCACGGTGCCGAATATCTCTGTTACACTACGTTCTATGCTGGAGACTGCCTGAGACTCACCGACTACGGGCAAGGATGCCGGGTGGTCGCTGCTGCCGATGACAATCGAAATCAACGGCACCATCGCAGAAAGCCCGAAGGCCTCGGCCAGGTTTGCAAAAAACAGTGCACCCAACGCGATCGCGCTTTGCAGAGGATAAGCGCGTATGAAGGTGATTATTAACCGCATGTTAAGAATTATCCCGGTTAGGCAGTGCGAACAGAAGCAAATGCGTCGCAAATTTTTTCCATCTGCTCCGATGTGTGTGCGGCGCTCATACTGCAGCGCAGCAAAGCGCCGCCATCGGGTGTGGCCGGCGGCAGCACCAGGTTGACATACACCCCCCGCTGTAACAGGTCGTTCCAGATAGCAAGCGCCGCTTCTTTGTCTTCCTGCCTGACAGCGACAACAGGACTGGGTTCCGGCCCCAGCGAAAAACCCAGATCCTGCAGCTTTTGATAAAGCATGTCGGCATTGTTCCAGAGGCGGCGGCGCAGCTCCGGCCGCGTCTGCAAAATATTTAAGGCCCTGCGCGTAGAGGCGATGACCCCCGGTGACGACGATGCGGTGAATACGTATGGCCGGCTGGCATAGCGCACCAGGTCCAGCTGCCGATGGTTGCTGACGCAAAACCCGCCGATGGCGCCCAGACTTTTACTGAAAGTACCGACGATAAAGTCCGTCTCATCTTCTACACCGGCCTCCTCGGCCAGGCCCCGCCCGTTTTCGCCAAGAATGCCCAGGGAATGGGCTTCGTCTACCAGCAGATAAGCGCCGTATTTGCGTTTTACCGCGGCGATGTCCGCCAGGGGCGCGCGATCCCCCAGCATGCTGTAAAGCCCTTCCACCACAACCAGGACATTTGTGTTACGTTTCGCGAGCCGTTTCAACCTTTTTTCCAGATCATTTACATCGTTGTGCCGGAAGCGGATGATTTCAGCACTTCCCAGACGGCACCCGTCATAAATGCTGGCGTGGCAGTCCGCATCCAGCAGGATGACCTCGTCGGCACCCACCAGGGTGGAGAGCATGGCCAGGTTGGCAATATAGCCGGTGGAAAAGACAATCGTATTGCGGCAGCCAAAAAATTCCGCCAACTCCTTTTCCAGTGCCACATGGCCTGAAAAGGTCCCATTGGCCATCCTGGATCCGGTGGTGCCGGTGCCCGCCTGGCGGGTAGCCTCGCAGGCGGCCTCGATACAGTCGGTATCAAACGAAAGTCCCAGATAATTGTTACTGCCGGCCAGTATCATGCGGCGACCATTGACAACAGCTTCGGTGGCCGAAATAATCTCTTCCATGACGATATTGAAAAAGTCGCTGCTTTGCTGTTCGATTGATCGGCGGGCGTCAGCCAGCGGCTGAAATTTGTCGAAAAGGTTCATGGTCAGCCATCCCCCATCGATTTTTGGATTTGTAAAACAAGGTCTTCAACAGTACGTACATCCGGAAGGATATTTAATGGAATCGAGATATCAAAGCGGTCTTCCACGTCTTCCAGAATCTTCATGACTTTCAGTGAATCAAGGCCCAGTTCGGCCACCAGATCCGTCTCCGGCTTGATTGCCTGTTCCTGCGGAACAAACGGCTGGAGGATTTGGTAAATCTGCTGCAACATATTTTCGTTTACCTGCATAACCTGTAATTTCCTTTTCTTATGTCTCTCTCTCCTGACACCTTATGAAACTTCACAAAATTAAAAAAGCGAACCGCAGAATAACGAATGACGAATAACGAATGACGAAGGGTGGAATCGCTTCGCGAAATCTTTTTTAAAACAGACAGAATACATTCATTCAACGTTCGATGTTGGACGTTCGATGTTCATCAGTTTCTTTTTCGATTAAACTGGCCGCTTCTCGGGCCAGCGGTCACGCTCGTATGAAACTTCATGAAATGACGAATGACGATTGACGAATGGTGGATGTCGCTTCGCTCTGCTCTTTTTAAAAGAAAAAATAGAAAGAATTCTGTAATTCGACATTCGTCATTTACCAACAGCCGTGATTTACGCCCCAGTGTTCCACTGCAAGGTGCGCCGCAGACCTTCTGCCAGCAGGATTCGGGGAGTCCAGCCGGTACTGGTGCTCAGGGCCGCATTATCGCAGATCCAGTCGCTATGCTGCAATTCACGAATTTTCCCGGGGGTCAGCATGGGCGCATAACCGACAGCACGGGCGGTGACCAGGTTGAGCATAGCGATCAGTTTCGCCATGATCAGCGGGATCCTTATACACACCGGGAGTCTGCCGCGTCTCAGGTGTCCGACCGTGGCGATAACATCATGCCAGGAGTATCCCCCGGGTTTTCCATCATGCAGCTCAAACGTGCGGCCCTGACCGTTGCTGCAATTCAGCCAGCCTACAATGGCCTCCACCAGGTCCTCCACATAGATCAGGGAAAAGCGGCCCTGACCGGATCCCGGCAGAGGGGCGATACCTTTTGCCATCCAGCGCCAGACAGGCTGCAGCTCCCGATCCCCCGGGCCATATACCGCACATGGTCGAAAAACGGTCCATGGCATTTTAGCGGATTCAGCGGCCAGTACCCCCTCCGCCAATCGTTTGCTGTCAGCGTAAGGCGATAGCTGCGGTTCCCGGGCTGCCAGTGATGACATCAATAAAAAACGCGGCGCCGGATGTTGTTCGGTCGCCGCTTGTACCAATTGCGCCACGCCATTTACATTTACATGATTGAATTGTGCCCGGGTGGCTCCGCGAACTGTGCCGGCGCAATGTACTACGGCATCCACTCCGCGGACCAGCCGAAGGAGACTTTTATGGTCTTCAAGGTCGCCCTCTATCCATTCGGCGGGAATACCGGCTGGGCGTTTGGAAGCTGATGCAGGACGGAGCAGAGCGCGGATGTGCCAGCCGCTGGATGTCAACCGACGTATCAATGCGCCGCCGATAAATCCCGTACCTCCTGTTAACGCAAGCGTGCGAGGCATGAAGTTCTCCCGGCAGACGCATTTTTAAACGATTTGTTCATGCGTATTCACACTCAAACAGGGTGAAAACCTGATCCGCAAGCTGAACAAAAAAGACGTCTGGCAGAGATTTCTACGGATGGACCCGTTTTTGATTCATCGGTTATGCATGTTCGTTGTGTCAAACTCAAGGTTAGACGGCCCGCTGGTGGAGCGTTGCGGTGTAAAGGTCTACGCTGAGTTCTTTTGCTTGTTCAGCGGCGATTCGTTTCAGATACTCTTTGCGAGCTCCCGAGCGGGACAGCTTGCCGGACGTCGTTCTGGGTAAAGTATTGCGGGGCACGAGTTCAATCAGACAGTCAATGCCAAATTCCTCGCGGATCAGGCTGTGTAAACGCTCACGCAATTCAGTGCGCTTGTTTTCATCGGATTCACGGCATTGGACCATCATAACGGCCTGCTCCTGCCCATCCTGGTCGGGCACCGAGAAGGCCGAGGCATCCCCCGTGCGTACTGCGAACTGCTGTTCCGCATGGTACTCCAGATCCTGGGGCCAGATGTTGCGACCGTTGATAATAATCAGGTCCTTTTCACGCCCTGTAATCACAATGCCGTTTCCAATTCGATACGCCAGATCTCCTGTGTTTAACCAGCCATCAGGAGACAAAACTTCCCGAGTAGCCTTGAGATCCCCAAAGTAACCGGACATGACGCTGGGCCCACGAACATAGAGGGTGCCGCAGTGCCGTTCCGGCAATACCTGCCCTTGAGCATCCCTTACCTCCACTTCGTAGCCCGGCAGTGGTGCCCCGCAATTGGTAAAAGCATTTGAGCGTAACGTCTCGCTGCTCTGGTTGGGATGGAGGGGCAGGGCTTTTTGCTCTTCAGCAAGAGCAGTACCGTCCACATGGTCCACATCGGTGCCCTGTCCCAAAGGCGCGAAGCTCACAGCCAGAGAACATTCGGCCATGCCATAGGACGCTACGAATGAACGCCTGTCAAATCCGCTGGGTGCCAGAAGATCGGCAAAACGTTCCAGGGGTTTGGTTCGAATCGGTTCCGCCCCGACACCGGCAATCCGCCAGGTGCTGAGATCCAACTTATCGACCTCATTATCACGCAGACGGCGTGCGGCCAATTCGTAGCCGAACGGCGGACTGAAAGACAGAGTTCCCCGATTTTGTGACATCAACGTCAGCCAAAGCCTTGGGCGCATGGCAAAGTCCCGGGTGTTCAGGTAGTCCACAGAAATTTGAGCGGCCATGGGCGACAGCACGAGGCCGACGAGCCCCATATCATGGAAATAAGGGAGCCATGATACCCCCCGATCGGCCGGTCGAATCTGGATGCCATATTTAAGGATAGCAAACAGGTTGCTCAGCACAGCTTTCTGGGTGATCATCACGCCCCTGGGAAATCGAGTGCTGCCGGAAGTGTACTGCAGGTACGCCACCTCATTGGGCTGGGAGGGGCGCAACCGGATATCGGGTTCCACCAGATCGTAAAAGTTCTGTGGACTGCCGATAAAACGTAATTTTAATTCCTGGGCGGCTTCTGTCAGGTAGGGAAGAAAGTCCTCGGAAGCCATGGCAATTTCTGCCTGACAGATTGAAAGGAGTTTCCGTAACTGGGAGACATATGCCTGGTGGCCACCTAGATGGATTGAGGCCGGCAGCGGGACAGGGATTAAGCCTGCGTACTGACAAGCGAAAAAGAAACGCATAAAGTCAGGATGGGTTTCCGCCACCAGGGCCACACGCGAACCGGGGTTGATCCCCAGGTCCATAAATCGGCGTGCCAGCGACTGGGCGTCTTTCTGTAATTCTGAGTAGGGCAGCCGTGCGTATAATTTTCCTCCACCGGTATAAAAATTAAACCCGGTTTTTCCCCGGGCAGCGTAGTCGAGTGCTTCTGCTAGCGTAGAAAAATCTGCGATTCGTAACGGCAGATCATTAGCGGCAGGTGTAGCATCCATAGCAACTATAGCCTCCTTGTTTAAATCAAGTCCGCGCAAACGATTCACTCCCCTAAAAACCACTTGCTCAACTTAGAATCTGCAGCCTACCTCTGATCTTTGTCGTTTGCCACTTCAATACAGGGCAGTGCAGCCGATTGTCGGGCTAATATCTGATTTAAAATTATATGTCAATTTTTTTTTATGCCGCAATCCGGTTAAATGTGTATGCTGCCTCAAGAATTGTCCCCTTTCCGGTAGCATGCCCGCTCATTGCGGGGTTCATTTTTACACATCTCGATTTTTTGCGAATTCGTCAAATCTTACAATAGGCAAATGCCGGGCTTGCAGGGGCGTTATGAACACAAACCCTTACGACCTGCGGGTTAAGAGCCGTGACAATAACGATGTAACGGCCGTGTTTTGTCGTCTGACTGCGTTTGTCGGTTCCTTCTAATTTGTCTTATTTTAGTATAAAAATTACTGGGTTAACTAAAAAAAACCACGATTTTAAAAAAGCCTACCATGTATTTTTAAAACTGTAAAGTAATTGTCTCAAATATTTTATTTTTTTTTAAAGTTAAGGTGCCAAAATTATTTAACTAATCAGTAACGCCGGCAGAAGTTTGGAAAATTACATGTCGATAATTTTAATTATTTTAGGAGCTTGTCCGGCAATCTCAAAATTTCGCTTTACTACCACAATATGTAGTGATAGTAAATTTATATTACTCCATATATCGTGTAGAAAGTCAGTTTTTTAGAGGTCGTCAGACAGCCTCTAACTACAAAACAAATCAATCGGGTCGAATTCCATGTTTCGCCAAAGGGTGCAAAAGGCCAATCCAAACAATGGAGTATAAAATTAAGGAAATCAGCAATTTATAACCTTTGAACCTGAAACCGAGCACTTTAGGAAACATAAAATTCTTCAAATGGTAATTATCTATCCGTGTTTGTCAATAGCGCATTTTCGAAATGCCCAGCGCGCAACACCCAGCCGAATTTTCATGCAATATGAGATTTTAGTACCTAATTTATTGAAAACACACTATGTTTGCACATGATTTATGTCATAGCCAGATTGAATATTTAAGCGATTCTACCCGTCGAGAGCCTCAGAGTCTAACGACAGGATCGAACGATCGGTTTTAATAGAAAAGACAGAGCGAAGCGATACCATAAATCTTCAATCTTCAATCGTCAATATTCAATTCCGGCATGGGAAATACAGGCCGTGATCTGACACCTTTATCTGTTCTGAACCTTGAACCCAGAACCTCTAAACCCAGAACCCCTCAATCTCTGAACGCCCCCAATGCGGATTACCGTTGCCGGTCGCTCACAATCTTTTCCACGAGCTGCCAGTCGCCGGGCGAATCGACATCTATGGCTGCTTCCGGGAATGGCATGACCACAGCACCCGCTTTAATTCCCATACGCTGCGAAACCCGGTCTAAGGCCTCCGCGAGGGACAAATGTCCCAGCAGATAACGCAGGACCGTTGTCCACCCCAAAACCGAGATCATGCGCAGGGGTTTTTTGCGCCGGGTTTCGACCTTACGCCAGAAATCCGCCGCCAGCCGCGCCTGGGGAGTCAGGAAAGCAAACAGGTTACAGCCGCAGTAAGCCCCATCCTGCAAATGAGTGGCGGTTCTGCGGGTTTGCGGATAGGCGGCTGTTACCGTTTCGTGCAAAGCTACCCCCACCACGACGTCACAATCCGTCGCCCGTGCCCGGGAACAGAAATAATCCACAATGGGGGTGCTTAGCAGGGCGTGGTCGGCGGTGGTCAAAAGAAGGGGGGTTTCGTCCGGCATGGATTCCAGGACGTGGAGGGCACTCGCACTCGGGGTTGCCTGGTTTTCAGTCCAGCCAACCTTGCCCGAGGCGATCAACTGCTGCAGGGCCGGCTCCTGTTCGAGAATGGATCTGGGGGGGCCGCAAAGGATGCGGGCGTTTATCTGGGGTGATGCGGCCAGGGCATCCAGCACGCGAAAAACCATTGGAGTTCCATCGACGGGGGTCAAAGATTTGCAGCGCACACCGGCGGCCTTGGCCACCGGATCATCCGGTCCGCGGTCCGCGGCAAGTACTACGGCGGTAAACGCTGTATGCTGATTATGCATAGGCCCTTAGTCCATTTTTCTGACAACATGTTGTAAAAGACTGAAGGTGTCAGATATCGTTGATTGGTTGATTAGTTGATTGGTTAAGTGGTTGTAAATATGGATTTACGCCATATTTGCAAAATAATTGGACACTTCATGTTTCAACAATTGTAACATTCTTAAATTATGACCATAATTTACCTAATCAACCATTCAACCAGTAAACTATTCAACGAAATCTGTATTAGAGATTCTGGTTATAGATTTTTGCTGTAAATTCGATAGGTTTTGTAGAGCCTGCTGCCGCTGGATTCGATAATGTTGCGCATCCCCGTGTTGTCTTCCAGTATCCAGGAAAGCTCAACTTCCTTGATGCCGAGTTTCAGGGCAGGTTCCTGAATGGAGGCAATCATCATGAATGCGAGCGCGGCACCCAGCAGTTTGTTTTGGTAGCGGCGCCGTACGCCCATCAGAGGAACGCGTGCGGATTGGGGATATTTTACCTTCAGTCGCCACAGCATCTTGAGCCAGCCGAAGGGCAAAAGCCTTCCGTTGAGATCCCGGATGACCTCATTGACGTTCGGCAGCACCACGAGAAAGGCAGCAGGCTCTCCGTTCACCTCGGCAATTTTGACCAGCTCTTCGTTGGCCAGCATTTTTAAATCCTTGCCCAAATGCTCGAATTCTTCGGCGGTGAAGGGTACAAATCCCCAGTTTTGTGACCAGGCATCGTCATGAATGCTCTTGATTATTTTTAATTCAGCGCTAAAATTGGATTTTTGAATCGACCGGATGCGCACACCTTTTTTCGCCCTTTTCGTGACGGTCTGCATCGCGGCGGAGGGTATAAAATCCATATAGCTAAGGTACGCCAGCAGGTCCTTTTCCTTGGCATACCCATTTTCCTCCAGGCGACTGCCATAATATGGCCGGGCATGCCCCATCATCAGCGACGGCGGGGTGTCAAAACCGTCCACCAGCAACCCCAGTTCCTGGTTGACGGATAGATTAAACGGCCCACTGATGCGTTGCATTCCCTGGTTGCGCAGCCATGATTCGGCCGTCCCCAGCAAAGCCTGAAATGTTCCGGTATTGTCTTCTGCTTCCAGCATTCCGAAAAAGCCGGTGGCATTGCGGTAGCGATCGAGATAAAGCCGGTCCATCTGGGCACTGATACGGCCCACGGGCCTGCTATCGCGGTAAGCCAGCCAGGAACAATAGGCGGCATGCTTGAAATAAGGATTTTTCGGTGAAAGGTGCTCACGCCTTTCCAGCAGCAGCGGGGGAACCCACATGGGATCGTCCCGGTAGAGGGACCATGGCAGGCGAATAAATTCATTCAGCGCACGACGTCCCTCCACTTTGATTATTTGTACTGATTCACGGGAGGTATGCGGGGGGGGCTGATGGTGTTGAGCAGGTTTCATGGCATTGATTCCGCTGGGTTGTCGAAAAAAATCTCAGGTTGCCGATGATTTTAAGCGGGAAGTATAATACACAGGTTGGTTAGCCGGGTCAATATGGAAAATGGCTGAGCAATAATTCTAATTTTGGATTTTTTTCTTTAACAATATCATAAGTTTCAGACCTCCTAATTTGCTATGAAAACAGCTCATTTTTTTGGACATTTTCGGGCGTAGTGAAGCCTTTTCGGAGAATAGGTGTCAGGTGTCAGGTTTCAGGCCGGCTCTCACTTTTTTACTACTGACACCTGACACCCGACACCTGAAACCTTAGTGACAGTGTCCAATTATTTTGCAAATGTGGGATAAATCCATATTTATAACCACTTAACCAATCAACTAATCAACCAATAAACGATATCTGAAGTTAGGGGCTTCGCCCCAATTGGAATGCTGGAATAATGGGTTAATGGGGGTTGGTTCTATCTTCGGCTATTTTGTTGGGTTTCGCTGATAGCACATAAATGGCTGGCAAGTAGGTTGGGTAGAGGAACGAAACCCAACAAAAGATATCGGGATGCTCAACCCAACCTACAAATAAGCCATGGCCGATGCTATGACCAAGCCCCATCATTCCTATTTTTTACCTTGAGCCTGCATATATATTCAGCACCCCGGAGGGCGATATGGGTAGAATATTTCGATAATTTAAATATTAAGAAGCGTTTAATTTTTAGTAACAAACTCTTTACATGCCGTATTTATTGTATTATAAATACTTCATTAAAAAGCAAGTTAGACCGGTGAACGGGGTCTACCAGAGGAGCGCAGATGGGAGAAAACACAGAAACATTGATTTATGAACTGGCTTTTCGGGTGCGGTTATACACAGCATCCAGGGCTCTGGATAAAAAAGTAGCCGACTTGACTGATCGCGAAAGCCTTATACTGGAACTGATCGGCATGCAGGGCCGGATGAGTATATCGGAAATTGGAAAGCTGTACCCAAAGGTGAGTAACAGCACCATTTCCACCACGATTACAAAGCTTTGGAAAGACAAAAAACTTGTTGATAAAAAGATACTACCGGAAAATCAACGGGTAACCACCGTCAGTTTAACCGAAAAAGGCCAAAAAGTCCTGACGAAAATAATGCACACCCAGGCCGATGTTTTCAGTACAATCACGGAATCCCTGGGCCTGGGTTCCGATCAGGTTGAACATTTTCAGCAGTTTTTAATAAATGCCGTTGATTTTTTTGATAAAACCCTCGACTGAAGGCTGATTAGGCCCTTAGTTCGTTTTTTCTGACAACATGTTGTCAGAAACTGAAGGTGTCAGGTGTCAGGTTTCAGCAATTAAAAAATCACAAATACCAAATGGTTCGACAAGCCGTTCGACAGGCTCACGGTCCTGAGCAAAGTCGAAGGACTCACCACCCTGAGCCAGGTCGAAGGGCAAATCACAATGACCGAAATTCAAAATTCCAAACAATTTATTTTTGATATTATTTGAGATTTTGATATTGGTATTTGGAATTTATTTGGCCCAATTTTAAGATCAGGTGGTGCTTGCAATTTGTAATTTCTCTCCGAGCCGTAGGTTTGAATCTACGAGCCGGAGGCCGGTTTATCCGGGTTCCGGTTATTTCCTGTTCGTTGCGTCTGAAATACGCGCTGCCAGGCTTTGGCCGTCTAATTTGTGATAATGCAGAGCTTCCGGCGGAGTCCCGCAGGCCGGGAAATCATCGACGGCAAATTTTTCAAGTTGTTTTTGTCGCAATGCAGGTGACGCCATCAGACCGTTGAGCAAAAGGTCGCCCAGCCCTCCGTAGGGGGAATGATTGTCCAGGGAGAAAAGGAAATTGCAGTCGCCGACGACCTCTTCGAGCCAGTCGCCGTCAAGCCTGTTTAGCCAGGGCAGGTTGACAACTTTCAGCGTAAAGCCATCTTTTTGCAGCAATTCGGCGGCCTTAAGCGCTTCATTGAGCATCACCGGGCCGTAAGCGAATAAAACGGCATCGGCACCCTCGTTTAGCACAGCC
>PVMK01180195.1_pt1 | contig 21761 bp, 25 predicted proteins | sample 1853481 | NCBI WGS metagenome assembly PVMK01 (sample SAMN08533507, study PRJNA380276) | Marine sediment metagenome, whole genome shotgun sequencing project.
ATCCGGCAGTACTTCATGGAAATGGCAGGCGCCTTCCGGCAGATACAGGGTGAAACCGTCGTGGGTGCGCGCCAGGGTACCGCGCTGGCGGTGGCCTTCCACTTCCAGGTGCAGGATGTCTCCCACCAGTTCTCCCTGTGTGTGTGTTTCGCGTCCCGCCGCCTGCACGATATACAGCGAGCCCCGCTGCTCCACCTCTATCTCATGATCCTGTTGATGGCAGTGCAGGGTGAGGCGGTGAGTATGGGGTTCGTTCAGGCGCCAGGCGTTGCTGCTGTTCCAGGGGGACCAGGGATCCACGCTGGAGCCGGATCCGCCGCTTTGTTGCTTGTGCAACAGCAGGGCCAGGGCCGCCAGTGGCAGTTCCCGTTCCAGGTCCTGGTGGCGCTCGTGGAAAATCAATTCCTTGTGATTTTCGATAAAACCCGTATCCAGTTCCGCCTCCACGAAGGGGCGCGACGTGGCCAGGTTGTACAGGAAGTCCAGGTTGGTGACCGTGCCGCCGATGCGATACTCCGCCAGCGCCGTGGCCAGCCGCTGCAGGGCGCGCTCCGGGATTCGTCCCACACGATCAGCTTGGCGATCATTGGATCGTAAAATACGCTGATCTCATCGCCCTGGCGTACACCCGTATCTACCCGCACGTGGGCGGATTCTTCCGGAGGCTGCAAAAAGGCCAGGGTGCCGGTGACCGGCAGAGTCGTTGTCCGGGTCCTCCGCGTAGATGCGCGCCTCGAAGGCGTGGCCGTTGATGCGCACCTCCTCCTGGGCCAGGGGCAGCGGCTGGCCGCTGGCTACCAGCAACTGCCACTCCACCAGATCCTGTCCGGTGATCATCTCCGTGACCGGGTGTTCCACCTGCAGGCGGGTGTTCATTTCCATGAAGTAAAACGTACCGTCTTCATCCAGCAGGAATTCCACGGTACCGGCGCCGCGGTAATCGATGGCCTGGGCCGCCTGCACCGCGCTGTCGCCCATCTCCTTGCGCAGGGCATCGCTCATACCCGGCGCGGGCGCTTCCTCGATGACTTTCTGGTGGCGGCGCTGCACCGAGCAATCCCGCTCCGCCAGGTAGATGCCGTTGCCCGCGTCATCACAAAATACCTGAAACTCCACATGCCGGGGTTTGGTCAGGAATTTTTCCACCAGCATATCGTCGTCGCCAAAGCTGGACAGGGATTCCCGCTTGGCCGCCGCCAGGGCCTCATCAAACTCCTCCCCGACCAGACCTCTCGCATGCCCTTGCCGCCACCACCGGCGGTCGCTTTGAGTAACACCGGATAGCCCATTTCCTCAGCGCAGGCGCGCAGCAGGGCAGGGTCCTGATCCTCCCCGTGATACCCGGGAACCAATGGCACCCCGGCCTCCTCCATGATGCACTTGGCGGCGGATTTAGATCCCATCGCTTCAATAGCAGCCGTTGGCGGGCCGATAAACACCACGCCCTGCTCAGCACAGGCCCGGGCAAATGCGGCATTTTCCGACAGGAAACCGTAGCCCGGATGGATCGCGTCCGCGTGGGTCGTCAGCGCCGCCTCCAGAATCCGGTCTCCCAGCAAGTAGGACTCACGGGCGGGCGCGTGGGCCGATATGAATGGCCTCGTCCGCCATGCGCACATGCAGCGCGTCGCGATCCGCGTCCGAGTAAACCGCGACAGTGGCCACGCCCATGCGCCGCGCTGTTTTGATCACGCGGCAAGCAATCTCACCGCGGTTGGCAATCAGTATTTTGTTAAACATGCCTGTATCCCGTTATTCGCCAAGCCAGTTCGGCTTGCGCTTGTTCAAAAAGGCGCCAAGGCCCTCCTGTCCTTCTTCAGAAATTCGTATCTGCGCGATACGCCCACAGGTGTCCTCGATCAGTTCATCAGTGATATCGCGGCCCGCCACGTCCACCACCAACTTCTTCGAAGCGCGCACCGCCTCCGGCCCGTTCAGCAACAGCGCGTCAACCAGCTCGTCCACCGCGCCATCCAACTCATCCTCCGCCACCACCTCACTCACCAGCCCCAGCCGCAAGCCCTGCACCGCGCGAAAACGCTCAGCCGTGGTGAAATAACGACGCGAGGCCCGCTCCCCGATAGCCTTGATCACATAGGGGCTGATAGTCGCCGGAATCAACCCAATCTTGACCTCCGACAAACAAAAACTCGCACCCTCAGTCGCCACCGCCATATCGCAACAACTCACCAACCCACCGCGCCGCCAAACGCGGCGCCCTGCACCCGCGCGATAGTCGGCTGCGGCAAATCGTGCAGCGCTTTCAACATCCCCGCCAGCAACTGCGCATCCTTGTGATTGTGCGAGTAGTCATACTCCGCCATCCGCTTCATCCAGCCCAGGTCCGCCCCCGCGCTGAAGTTCTTGCCCGTGGATGCGAGAATCACCACCCGCACATCATCGCGGGCGGCGAGGTTGTCAAAAGCCTCGCGCAACTCGGCAATAACCCCATCGTCAAAAGCATTGTGCTTTTCCGGACGGTTCAATGTGACGCGCGCGACACCGCGGGAATCGATGTCTGTTACTACAGTAGAATCACTCATAGCTACATCCTGAACACGCCAAATTTGGTCTCTTTAATCGGCGCATTCAAAGTCGCCGAAATCGCCAGCCCCAACACCATCCGCGTATCCGCCGGATCAATAACCCCGTCGTCCCACAACCGCGCCGAAGCATAATACGGATGCCCCTGCTTCTCATACAAATCCATAATCGGCTGCTTGAACGCCGCCTCTTCCTCCGCGCTCATACTCTCACCAGTGCGCGCCAACTGATCCTGCTTGACCGTGGCCAGCACACCCGCCGCCTGCTCGCCGCCCATCACCGAGATGCGCGCGTTGGGCCACATAAACATAAAGCGCGGGTCATAGGCCCGGCCGCACATGGCGTAATTGCCCGCGCCAAAAGAACCGCCGATCATCACCGTGAACTTGGGTACGTTGGCGCAGGCCACCGCGTGCACCATCTTCGCCCCGTGCCTGGCGATGCCGCCGGCCTCATACTGCTTGCCGACCATGAATCCCGTGATGTTTTGCAGGAACACCAGCGGCGTCTTGCGCAGGGCGCACAGTTCAACGAAATGCGCCCCCTTCACCGCGGACTCACCGAACAGGATGCCGTTATTGGCGATGATGCCCACCGGGTAGCCGTGAATGCGGGCGAAGCCGCACACCAGGGTCTCGCCGTACAGAGCCTTGAATTCGTCGAACTCAGAGCCGTCCACCACCCGGGCGATCACTTCCCGTACATCGTAGGGCTGCTTCGTGTCCGCGGGAATAACGCCGTAGACATCTTCCACCGGGTAGATCGGATCCACGCTTTCGCGCAGGTCCATGGCCACCGGCTTCACCCGGTTCAGTCGCGCCACCGCGCGGCGCACCAGTTCCAGGGCGTGGTGATCATTGTTGGCGTAGTGGTCGGTAACGCCGGAGGTACGACAGTGCACGTCGGCGCCGCCCAGATCCTCGGCGCTGACCACCTCGCCGGTGGCGGCTTTCACCAGGGGCGGTCCCCCCAGGAAAATCGTGCCCTGGTTTTTAACGATAATCGATTCGTCCGCCATGGCCGGTATATAAGCCCCTCCTGCGGTACAGGAACCCAGTACCGCCGCGATCTGCGGGATACCCTGGGCGGACATGCGTGCCTGGTTGTAAAACGCGTGGCCGAAATGATCCCGGTCCGGAAATACCTCCTCCTGCAACGGCAGGAAGGCGCCGCCGGAGTCCACCAGGTAGATGCAGGGCAGGTGGTTTTCCTCGGCGATGGTCTGGGCGCGGCCCTGTTTCTTGACCGTGAGGGGGTAATAAGTGCCGCCTTTCACCGTCGCGTCATTAACGAAGATCATGCACTCCTGGCCGGCGATGCGGCCGATACCGGTGATGATGCCGGCGCCGGGCACGTCATCCTCGTAAACCTTGTAGGCCGCCAGTTGCGACAGCTCGAGGAAGGGTGAGCCCGGATCCAGGACCCCATTGAGACGATCCCGGGGCAGAAGCTTGCCGCGCGAGAGATGACGTTCCCGGGCCTTGGCCCCGCCTCCCTGGCGAATCTTGTCCACCACGGTGCGCAGGTCATCCACCTGGGTCTGCATGTTGTCCCGGTTGGTGGCGAAGGCCGCGTCCCGGGTATTGATACGTGATTGCAACACAGTCATGGACGTGCTCCTATTATTTGGGCGTAGCGCCTATTATTGATGCTAGCGCCTAGGCAGATGCGTTAAACAGTTCGCGGCCGATCAGCATACGGCGGATCTCCGAGGTGCCGGCGCCGATCTCATACAGCTTGGCGTCGCGCAGCAGGCGGCCGACATTGGCCTCATTAGTGTAGCCGAAACCGCCCATGGCCTGTATCGCCTGCAGCGCCATCTGGGTGGCTTTTTCAGCGGTATACAAAATAACCGCGGCGCAGTCCTGGCGGGTTTCCTGGCCCCGGTCACAGGCGCCGGTGACCGCATACAGGTAGGCGCGGCAGGCGTTGAGGTCGGCGTACATATCCGCCAGTTTGCCCTGCATCAGCTGAAATTCACCGATGCTCTGGCCGAACTGCTTGCGGTCGTGCAAGTAGGGCAGTACCTCGTCCAGGCAGGCCTGCATGATGCCCACCGGGCCGCCGGACAGCACCGCGCGCTCGTAGTCCAGGCCCGACATCAGGATTTTCACACCCTGGCCTTCGCCGCGCATCACGTTTTCGGCGGGAACTTCCACATCCTCGAATACCAGCTCGCAGGTGTTGGAGCCGCGCATGCCCAGCTTGTCCAGCTTGGGTGAGCGGGAGAAGCCGGGGTAGTCGCGCTCCACAATAAACGCCGTAATCCCTTTGGCGCCGGCGGCGACATCGGTCTTGGCGTAGATCACATAGACATGTGCATCCGGGCCATTGGTAATCCACATTTTGGTGCCGTTGAGTATGTACTTGTCGCCCTCCTTGCGGGCGTTCAACTTCATGCTCACCACATCGGAACCGGCGTTGGCTTCAGACATGGCCAGGGCGCCAATGTGCTCGCCGCTGCACAGCTTGGGCAGGTATTTCTGCTTCTGCTGCTCGTTACCGTTCTTGCGCAGCTGGTTCAGGCATAAGTTGGACATGGCGCTGTAGGACAGGCCCACGGACGCGGAGGCCCGGCTGATTTCTTCCATTACGATGGTGTGGGCCAGGTAGCCCATATTGCTGCCGCCGTATTTCTCTTCGACGGTGATGCCCAGCAGGCCCATATCGCCAAATTTGCGCCACAGGTCAGCCGGGAATTCATTGTCCCGGTCGATAGCGGCGGCCCGTGGTGCGATTTCTTTCTGGCACATCTGGTAAACCGCGTCCCGCAGCATGTCCATTTCTTCGCCAAGGCCAAAGTTGAGTGTTGGGTATCCAGTGTTCATAGTGGCTTCCTGTCAGCTTTATTCGGGGTTGGGGTGGGGAAGAGGGTTGAGTTGTCTGATGCTCCATCGGCCAGCGACTGCTCACACAGGCTTTGCACTTCGTCCAGGCCGGCCAGCATGTCGTTGATATCCTTCTGTTGTTGCCGCAAATACTCGCGGCGGTCTTTGACCATATTAATAAGAGAGTGTAGCTGATCCGCGTTATTGTGCCCGGGATCATACATATCGATGACGTCCACACTCTCTTGCAGGGTCATACCTATGCGTTTACCGCGCAGGATAAGCTTGATCCGCGCTCTGTCTGTAGCGGTGTACAAGCGTTTCTGCCCCTCGCGCATGGGGCTGATCATGTTTTTTTCTTCGTAAAAGCGGATAGTTCGGGTGGTGATCCCGAATTCTTTGGCTAAATCAGAAATTGTGTAGGTCTTGTCAGGCACGGGTCGCGGCTTCTTGTCTCTACTGGTGTAGGGTGAGGTGTTGGGTAATATAGCTCAAGTTGACGTTAACGTAAAGGTAAGTGTCTGTAGACGCTGTCTCGCCGGCTTATTTGTTATCATCTGGCCATCGTTTATTAATCGAGTAGCAACGCGCATGGCCAAAACTATTCTGTTGCCCCTGCTGGCGGACGGCGAATTTCGCTCCGGTCAAGATCTGGCCGATGCGCTGGGGGTGAGCCGCACAGCGGTGTGGAAGCAATTAAAGAAGTTGGGCGAGTTGGGTTTACAGATAGAGTCTGTGAAAGGGCGGGGTTACCGTATTCCAGGCGGTATTGAACTGTTGGATGACGCCGCAATTCGCAGCGCACTGCAGCCTGAGGCTACCGGCTTGCTCAGTTCGCTGGAAATTCTGGAAACCGTGGGTTCCACCAATGCCGAGGCCATGCGGCGCGCGGAGCAGGTGCGCCGCCACCGGCCTGGTGTGCACCGCGGAGCAACAGACCGCGGGGCGCGGGCGCAGGGGGCGGCAGTGGGTAAGCCCTTTGCCGCAACCTCTACCTGTCGCTGGTTTGGGAGTTTCATCAGGGGGCCGCGGCGCTGGAGGGGCTGAGTCTGGCGGTGGGTGTGGCTGTGGCCCGGGCGCTGGCGACTTGTGGTATTGGGCCGGTGCAACTCAAGTGGCCTAACGATGTGTTGTTTGACGGATCGAAACTGGGCGGCATATTGTTGGAAATGACCGGCGATGCCGCCGGGGCCTGCCAGGTGGTGATCGGTGTGGGCCTCAATGTGTCTATGCCGCCTGCCTCCGCTGCCGCTATCGACCAGGCCTGGACCGACATCGAGACGATCTCCGGGGGAGAGCACCCCGGGCGCAATGCTCTGTTGGCGGCGATGTTGAACGAATTGTTGCCCCTGGTCGCCGGCTTTGAGAATCGGGGTTTTGCGCATTGGCGCCAGGACTGGCAAACCCTGGACGCGTTTTCTGGCGCGAACGTGGTGCTCAATACCGGTGGCGCACAAGTGGCGGGTGTGGCCCGTGGGGTGGATGAGCGCGGCGCATTACAACTGGAGACGACGACCGGGGTACAGTCTGTGTTTGGTGGTGAGATATCCATGAGGCCGGTCTCTTGAAGTTGGCTGCAATCTGCCTGCAACTGGATGTGGGCAACAGCAGCGCGAAGTGGCGCCTGTTAAATGATGGTCGTGTGGTGGCCCGGGGCAAGTACCTTGCCGGCGATGAGGCCTCCCGGTCTGTGCTGCTCAATTGTACGGAGCAGCTCGACCAGGTATGGATATCCAGCGTCGCGGGATCCGCGGCGGAATCCGAACTGGAGACATTGCTGGTGCAGCGGTGGGGCATTGACCCCTGGTTTGCCCGTACCCAGGCGTGTACGGGAAGCCTGGCTAACAGCTACGAAGATCCGGCTCGCATGGGGGTTGATCGCTGGTTGGCGATGCTCGCCGGCAGAGCGCGGGCGGCGGGCAGGATCTGCGTGGTGGATGCCGGTTCCGCCCTGACCATTGATATCGTCGATGACTCCGGCCGGCATGAGGGAGGCTATATTATCCCCGGCCCGGTGTTGATGGAGCGCGCACTGCTGCTCGATACGGACCGGGTGCGCTTTGACGAGGAGGTCGATTACGCCCTGTCGCCCGGGTCATCCACCGCCGCGGCCGTGCGCCACGGTATAGCCCTGGCCCAAGCCGGCGCGGTGGCCCTGGCGATTGATCGCGATGGCGACGAGGTCATGCAACTGTTGTTCTGTGGCGGCGGAGGCGAGGCGTTGATGCACCTGCTGGATCGGGGCGGAAGTTATGTGCCCGATCTGGTGTTCGAGGGCCTGGGTGTGATGGCGGCCTGCAGCGACTGAGTTTATAAAAGGGGTTTGCGGCCGGTGAACTTGGCGCTCCATACCGAGCCGGCGTGCTCCTCAAGCAGGCTGTCGATGATATCCGCATCGAGGTCCAGTCCGGGAATATCCTCGCAGAGTATGGCGCGAAGTTGGCACGCCTCATAGACCAGCCGCTCCGTCACCTCCACCTCTTCCAGCCCGGCGCTGCGCAATCCTTCCATATAGGCCTGCTCGGACATCGCCCCGGCCACGCAGGCGGACCAGGCCGCGGCGCTCTCGCGTATCCATTCGGGTAAATCCTCAACCACGATATCGGAAATACTGAAGCGGGCGCCGGGTTTCATTACCCGGGATATTTCGCTGAATACTTTGGGTTTGTCCGGGACGAGATTGATAACGCAGTTGGAGATCACCCAGTCTACCGAATTGCTGTCCACCGGCAGATCCTCGATGAGGCCACGTCGTACGTCAATATTGCTGTAGCCCGCCTGGCTTGCGTTTCTGCGGGCAACCTCGACCATGTCATCGGTTATGTCCACACCGATGACCACACCCGAAGGCCCGGTTTTTTCCGCGGCGATCAACAGATCCAGTCCCGCGCCTGAGCCAAGGTCCAGCACAGAATCACCTTGCTGTACGCCGGCAAAGGCCAGGGGGTTACCGCAGCCAAAGGAGGCGCTGGCGGCCTCGCCGTGTCGCTCCGCATCCTCGTACCCGGCCAGCCTGGCGGCCGGGCTGCTGGTGCAGCAGGACTTATTTTCCAGTGTTCCCTTGAGCATGTTTGTGTAGCTCTCTTTCACCAGGTCGTGAGTAGATGTGGTTTTCATTGAATTAGTTCTCCCTGTGCTTGGGGGTGTTGGAGGGAGCTGTCGCAATACCTTCACAGCAGTGGGCGGTGAGAAAACTGATCATATTGCCCATCACTGAAAAGTCTGGTCGATATATCAGGGATCTACCCTGACGGGTGCAGCAGATAACGCCTGCGGACTTCAGCTCTTTCAAGTGGAAGGAGAGTGTCGTGGTGGGCGCCCCAAGTGTTGCGGCAATAACCCCGGCTGAAACTCCGTCTCCACCCGCTCGAACCAGCAGGAGAAAGATCTCCAGCCGCGTTTCCTGAGCCAGTGCTGCGAATATGTCGATAGCCTTTAAAATTTCCATATTTCTAAATATATAGAAATATGGAAATAAGTCAACCTCTTTAGTACACCCCTTTAGTACACTATGGGGTATAAACTGATATCTCAACTGCATCGGGCAACGCGGTGTACTCGATAGTTGCAGGTCGGTTCTCGCATTCGTAGTGACCGCAATTGCGTACATAATCGAGGTAAGTGTCGGGGTTAAAAATCTTGCCGACGTTGTCCGCCACCACGATGCCGCCCGGCTTAAGTAGCTGCCGCTGTTCGATAAGTTGCAGGTCGGTTTTATAGAGTGCTTTCCAGTGATCCAGGAATACCAGGTCAAGCGCGCCGTCCAATTGGGCGATCATCCTGGTGGAGGGGCCGTGTACAAACGTAATTTGCTTTGATAGCCCCGCGTGCGCCACTATGGCCCTGGCACTGGTCACCGAGTCTTCATCGATCTCGATGGACACAACGCTGGCGTCCGCGCCAAAGGCCTGTGCGATTAAAATCGACGAGTAACCGCAGTAGGCGCCCAGTTCCAGTACGCGTGCATTGGCCGGCAGGCGGCCGGCTAGTTCTTCCATTAATGGACCTTTGTCGGGTCCCACGCTCATCAGCCAGCGCTCTTCGGTGGCAAATTTATCCAGCGTGCGAAGCACATCGGTGGGGTCTCCGGGTCGTGCGTGTTGCGCGACATATTGCGCCGCCTGAACGGTTCGGGGCGGCGCCCCTTTAACCTTGTCGACTGCTGTTTGCACTACATTTTTAAGGGTAAACCCCAGTGCGGACGGCAGCAAGAAACGCCATAATTGCATGATTCACCTCGCTTTGGTGCGATGACTATACATGTCTTACCCGGGAGCGTGCTACTGACAAATATAATGCATCGGGCCAGAGTCAGCGGATAAAAAAAAGAGCATGGTCTATGCTGTAGCTATGTCGCTCACTAAACCCTATGGCTCCTGGCCATCACCCATTACCGCCGCTTCCGTGGTGGAGGGCAGTCGTGGTCTGTCCTCACTCAGTTTTGATGGTGACTACCTGTACTGGGTTGAGTCCCGCCCGCAGGAGGGCGGCCGCAATACCATTATGCGCTGGCGCGCCGGCGGCGAGCCCGAGGAAATACTGCCGGCGCCCTGGTATGCCAGGAGTCGCGTGCAGGAATACGGCGGGCGCAGTGTGCTGGTGGCGGACGGTACGATCTGGTTCTCCCATTTTGAAGACCAGCGCCTCTATCGCCTGGTCCCCGGCGACACGCCCCAGCCAGTGACGCCCCGGGAGGACCTGCGTTACGCGGGGTGTGTACCCGATCGCAGCCGCAATCGCCTGCTATGTGTACGGGAGGATCACCGCGTCCCGGGTGAGCCGTGCAACACGCTTGTCGCCCTGCCCCTGGACAGTGTGTCGGAGGGTGAGGTGTTGTTTGATGACGGCGATTTCGTGTCGGCGCCAAGTCTGTCGGCGGACGGCAGCAGGATCGCCTTTACCAGTTGGCGCCATCCCAATATGCCCTGGGACAATACCACCCTGTGGTCCGCCGGGTTTGATGCCAGCGGGCGGCTCGCGGGGCTCACCCGACACGACGACGGCACAGCCGAATCGGTGATCAACCCACAATGGAGTGCGGATAATCAGCTGTATGCCATTTCTGACCGGGACAACTGGTGGAAAATCTACCGGGTAGCGGGGCAGCGTTTTACGGCGATAGACAGCGGTATAGAGCGTGCGGAAATCGGCGGCCCCGATTGGGTGGTAGGACAAAATTTCTATCACCTGCTCGATGACGGCAGGATTCTGGCGAAGGTCATGGTCGCCGGTGTCGAGCATGCGGTCATCATCGATCCCGCAACACCAGTAAGCGCTTCGCTGGCGCTGGCCAGTGCATCCATCATCGATATGCTACCGCTTGCGGAGCGGATTTTTTTCATCAATGCCGCCGCCGATCGCCCTCCGGTATTGCTGGAGACGGATCTGGACGGCAACACCCGAACCGTCATACGCACCTCAAGTGACTTCAGCCTGGACAGGGAGTGGGTCCCCCAATATCAGCTGGTCAGTTTTCCCACCGGCCAGGGCGCCACGGCCCACGGTATCTATCTGCCACCCACCAACCCCGGGGTGCGGGCACCGGCGGGAGATGCGCCGCCGCTTATCGTCAGCGTACACGGCGGACCGACAGCGGTGAGTACGCCGGCGTTCAGGCTGGACCAGTTGTATTGGACCAGCCGCGGTTTTGCGCTGCTGAACCTAAACTACCGGGGTAGCACGGGTTTTGGCCGGGATTATCGCCGGGAACTCTATGGACAGTGGGGTGTTGCCGATGTGGAGGATGCGGTGGCCGGCGCCACCTGGCTGGCAGGCCAGGGCCTGGCCGATCCCGACCGCTTGATTATTCGAGGGGGCAGTGCCGGCGGCTATACGACACTGGCCGCCCACGCCTTTCACGATGTGTTCGCCGCGGGCGCCAGCTACTATGGTGTCAGCGACCTGGAGGCCCTGGCCACCGATACCCATAAGTTCGAGTCGCGCTACCTGGATCAGGTTATCGGCCCTTATCCGGCGCGCAGGGATCTGTACCGGGAGCGCTCACCGATACATCACCTGGCAGGTTTCAAAGCACCGCTTCTGCTACTGCAAGGGCTGGATGACCCGGTGGTGCCACCCAACCAGTCCGAGATGATATTCGAGGCCTTGAAGTCGCGCGGCATACCCACGGCCTATCTGGCATTTGCCGGGGAGTCCCACGGCTTTCGCCAGGCTCAGAACCAGATCCGTTCGCTGCAAGCGGAACTCTACTTCTACGCCAGGGTACTTGGCTTCGCCACAGCGGAGAAGCTTCCAGGCCTGGATATCCATGGCTTGACCGACCCTGCTGATGCTACCGGAGAGTAAGTGAATTACCCGCAGGAGCTTAACGCGCAGCGCATAACATCCATAGCAGATCCCGCGGGCTTTTGTCATCGGAGTCTGCGAATTTAAGGGACGCGCTGCGCGGGCATAAAGCCGCGTCGTCGAGAAATCGCACGGTCGCATGGCGCAGTCGGCAGTCAAACTTGAGACCCGGCTTAAAGAAGTCATTGGCCGGAATCTCCAGGTCATCGACGATCTGCAGGTGGCCCGTCGCCACGATCCCGTTTTGGTGCGACATTCGCTGCCGGGTAAACAGGGACTTGAGCGAGATAAGAAATACCAGCAATACCCTCGTAGTATGCAGTACAAACAGATCCCACCACCGTATTAGCCACTCTCTGAATTGTTCCATGAATTTCTCCTGAGCCTGCCTGATGTCGAGATACCCGAGATCAATGGACTCTTTTTGTTATAGGCGTTTGCTTGTTGTGCGTCAGTCTAGACTGCTATTCGCAACTTGGGTATTTAAATTTTCACGGGGTCCCAGCCGAGCCTGGCGCGCTCTTCGTTGAGGTGCGCCTGGATACGTTTTGCCAGCGTCTGAAAGTCTTGCCGTGACTGTAAGCTTGCAAATGCGAAGCTGCTCAAGTCAGCCCAGCTCAAGTTGTTGTTGTCCTGTGCCAGCAGCAAAGATCGCAGGGCGGCATCATCTTCCCCCGTCAGTGACTGGACAGCCGCCAGCAGAGTGAAATAAAACGGCGGCTCCCCGTTGGAGACAGCAAGTTCTATATACTCTTGAATTCTGGCGGCCAGTGCCAGAGCCTCCTCTTCCCTTCCCAACTGCGTCTGGCAGTAAGCCTGGAAATAAGCCAGCCAGATATCGGAAGACCAAAGCCACAGACTACCGTCCAGAGGTCGCTTGGCATACTCCTTGGGTTGCAGCGCGGTTAACGCTTCATCGTAACGCCCCAGTTGGATTAGTGCGTAGACCAGGGCGGCCAGGCTGGAATTCCTGGCGCCGACACCGGGTAACTGACGCAGGGAGGAGTAGGCCGCTTCCGGGTCCATGATGCTCTGGTAGAGCGGCTTCAGTATCTCGGGAACGCCCTCCCGGGCCAGTTCCACATTTTTGAGACGGTAAAAGTAGGTCAGACTCAGGGCAAGACGCGGACTTCCCCCGCCGCCAGAGTCATCATCACTCAGCTCCAGTGCCTTTGAGTAGCCATTTATGGCGTCGGCAAAATGCCCGTCTCTGCCTGCGATATTTGCCTCCACCATATGGGCCAACGGGGTGCCCGGCGCAAAGAGAGCCCTTGCGGTGGCATCCTCTCGCCTGTCGACGTATGCGCTAGCCAGGTTGTTGCGTATTGTTGGATGCAGAGGATCAACACCGAAGCCGGTCTTCAGGGCATCAAAAGCCCGTTCTGACTGACCAATTTCACTCAGCGCGTTGGACTTCCATGAATAGAGAATACCCTCGCTGGGATTGGATGCGATGGCGAGTTCCAGGCTGTCCAGTGCCTCCCTGGGCTGGTACCTTTCCATCAGCAACAGAGCCTTAACGGCATGTGCGATCCCCAGCTCCGGATTCAGGGAGAAGGCCATATCCAGCATCATCTGGGCCTGTTGTACCGCAATATTTTTGGGAACGTTGCCATAATTTCTATCTGACAACAAATCGGTAGCGAGGGCTTTACCGGCCCAGGCCGCCGCGTATGTAGGATCAATATCAATCGCCTGCTGGTACTGCTTTACCGCCAGCGTCAATGCGTGCTCCGTGCGACGGCGCAGGTTGTACCTGGCCATCAAGTAGAAGTTATAGGCCTCGACGTTGGGTGCATTATTCTCCGCTACCGCCTCGTCACCCGCCAGATGAACCCGCAGGGCTTTGATGATTGCAGCGGATATCTCATCCTGAATAACAAAAATATCGGTGATGTTGCGGTCATAGGTCTCCGACCAGAGATGAAAACCATCCGCTACATTGATTAACTGGGCTGTTATGCGCAAACGCTCGCCGGATTTACGCACTGAGCCTTCCAGCACTGTTTCAACTTTGAGTTGGTTTCCTATGCTGGTGATGTCCTGGTTCTTGCCCTTGAAGGCAAAAGATGAAGTGCGCGCCGCCACCCGCAGTTCACTGATTTTCGCCAGGGCGTTGAGCAACTCCTCGGAGATACCGTCTGAGAAGTATTCCTGGTCCGGGTCATTGCTCATATTGACAAAGGGCAGCACAGCTATCGAGCGGGCGCGTCCGGGATTAGTCGCATCGTTTCCAGGGGCGAGCGTTTCCGGCAAAGACACCGTTTGTTGCGCATCGCCTGGAGCCAGGGCGGATGGCGGGACAGCCTGTGAAGATAGAAAGCGATCGGCAAGCAGCACGACAATGACCAGCGCCATCAAACCCATCATCAGGAGATTTATCTTGCTGCCCGTCTTATGGGAGATGGAGTCATCCGGGTGTACATCGGCGCTACGTTACAGGCCCTGGGGGGTCAGTTCAAATGCCCAGGTAAACAGCATCGCGAAGGGAAAGCCCAGAATGCCGATATACAGCGCCATGGACACCGTCCAATCCGGTAGTCGCAGCAGCGGCGAGAGGAACTCGGCAACCTGCATGACCACCCAGCCGACGATGATGTAGGCAATGGCGACCCGAAAAACATTGCGTCGCTTCAGTTCTTCAAAAAGTGTGGGCATCGCAGGCAAGCTAGCTCCGTAAGCGAGTCGCTACAGCAATTAGCTTAGCAGTTAATTCCCATAAAGTATGCCAGCCCGTCATTTCCCCGGGTGCGGTGGAACCGGAGCCTTGTTGAATAGCCGTCGGTCGATAAATTCGTCGCTGCGCCGGTTAAGCCAGCGAGTGATAATGGCCAGCGCAAGGAGCGTAAACAGCAAGCGAAACCAGATGATTCCAGATACATGAGCACCCAACAAAAGCATCAGCAAGGTATCCTCAATCAAGCTGTGGCACAGGGCCAGCATGGTCAAGGAGGCGAAGATGTCCCGGCGCGATACATGCCCTTGCTCGGCCTCCCGAATCAACAGGCCGCCGCCGAAAGCCAGCCCCAGAGTCATGCCGACCACCGTTAAGGTGGTGGCCTCACGACCGATCCCCATCAGTCGCAGAAGGGGCGCCAACGCCGCTCCCAACAGTCGTTCGACCCTGATCAGGCGCAATACCTTTAACAGTGTAAGCAGTAGGGTGATTACCACAAAAATAAAAAGCAGGCTCTGTAACTGTGCGATAGCCCAGGCCTGCAGGCTGGTGTCGATGGCCTCGGGTCGCCACGCCAGTTCATTCACTTCCTGCAGAAAGCCACCGGCAGTATAGATGCGGTGTAGTAACCAACCGAACAGCAAGGCGCCGCCGATCCGGGTCAGCAGGGTGATGCTCAACCTGACGCCCGCGCGCTGGGCGATACGCGCTTCCACCGGCAAGCCATGGCAAACCAGCATGAGGGTGCACAGTACCGTCACCTGGGCGACACTCAGGGTTTCGGACTGGGCCAGGTCATAGAACACCAGCATCCCCGCGTAGATGTTGGTCACAATGGTGGTGGTCCATACAATCCCCACGGACTCCGGCAACCCCACCAGTGACATCAGCGGCGACACCACCCAGTTCAGGTAGGCCAGCGCGCCCATCTCTTGCAGTAGTTTGACCACCAGCAGGGCGGGAATCATTAACTTGTACAGGGTCCAGGTGACGAGGTAAATCTCGCTGGCTAGCTCTCGGCAAAACTGATTTACAGTGGGCGTGGACATCGGGGTACTTTGCGAGTGCGAGCTGGAAGTGTCAATAGGGCCCGCTCATCACGCTCGAGAATGATTCGCTGGAGACTTTGTGCTGGCCGGTCTATGCTATTTATCATGCCAACATTCTGGAGTGTAAACGGTGAATCGAATATTGAAGGTAGCGGTATGTTTAGCCATGTTGCTCGCGCTGCCGGCGCAGGCGGGTGAAGCTCGTGTCCACTGGGCGTACACGGGTGAGCATGGCCCTGAGCACTGGGGTGACCTGTCCCCGAAGTTCGTCCAGTGTAAGGTGGGTTTGAATCAGTCTCCCATCAATATCGTCGATGCCATCGATGCGGACTTGCCCACGCTTGAGCTGGATTACAATACGTCGACAGTTGATCTGGTGAACAACGGCCACACCGCCCAGGCGAATGTGCAGCCGGGCAACTACCTCAGGGTGGGAGGACAGGTATTCGAACTTATACAATTCCACCTGCATACACCCAGTGAGCACAGGATCAATGGCAAATCCTTCCTGATGGAGACGCACTATGTACACCGCAATGAGAAGGGTGAGCTTGCGGTGTTGGCGCTACTACATAACGAGGGGCCTGGAAGTGAGACTCTGGACGGGTACGAGCGGAAGATACCGAAAGAGCTCAACAAGCCTGTTGACTACCGAGAATCGCTCGCCGGCATACCGATTACCCGGGTTGACAAGGCTTACTATCGCTACAATGGCTCATTGACCACCCCTCCGTGCTCCGAGGGAGTCCATTGGTACGTGCTGAAACAATCCTCTCCCGTGTCACTGGCTCAGCAGGCCCTGTATCAAAAACTCATTGGCGACGATGCCCGCGGGCCGCAACCGATCAATGCCAGGCTGGTGCTCGAGTGACACTGCCTGTATCTCAGCCGGTATTCTTTCGAAACTCGCTGGGCGACTGTCCGTACCAGCGGTGAAAAGCCTTGCGCAAGGCGGCGGAGTCATTGTACCCGAGCAATGTAGCCACTGACTCCACTGTCAGCTTGGATTCGCGCAGATGGCGGGAGGCCAGTTCAGACAGCAACTGCTCCCGGATCCCCCGGTAGCTGGCTCCCTCCTTTTCCAGCCGTCGCGCAAGCGTTCTCTTGGACACAAACATGGCCCGCGCCACATCTGTCTCTGTAATTGTCCCCGGCGTTTTTGACAATAACAGATGTTTTACCCGGTCTGCCGTGGACAAGGCCGACTTCGGTACCTGCTCCAGCAATTTACGGCAGAGCTCCTGTGCCAGGGCGTAGGACTGCGGATCGCCCGAGGCATTGGCCTGCCTGGCGAGTTTTACAGGCAGCCTGAATATATTGTGAGCTCGACCGAATTGGACCGGGGAGTGGAGGTACTGTTTATACAGCCGGTGATAAGCCGGCCTGGCGTGGGCCAGTTCGATGCGTGCTTCGGTCAATTCGCGACCCAGTACGGACTCAACCAGGGACTGTATGAGCATTGCGAAGCACTCTGCGAGCATCCGCCGTTCGTTGGCGCTGGCCTCAAGTTTGATGGTAAGTGAACACTGTAGCCAGTCTCTATCAGAGGAAATGTCCAACTGGACTACCGGTAGGCGCACCGGCAGGAAATCGCGCAGTGATTCCAGGGATGTGATCAGGTCCGGGCTACTTAACGCCAGGTAACCAAGCGGGCCGTGCGCAGAGGGTTGCAGCTGCCGACCGAGGCGCAGGCCGAATTCCGGTGTTGCCGTCATGTGCTGCGCGTTGTCCAGCACACGCAATTGCTGGCGCCCTGTTATGCGCGTGTCATCTCCTGGGAGCAGGATATCCGGCGATAAACCCGTACCCTGCAATAGTCGTGCGAGATCCCGCTCCTGCAAACCCAGCTCGCGCGCTGCGATTCGGGAATAGCTGCTGGGTATGAAGTAACTGTCCTGGCTTTCCATCCGGTAATTTTCCGACATATCAAATTGTCAACAAATAACCCCAGTGTGTCAACAAATAACCTTAAGCAATGTTTCCAGTCCGATACACTGTGTGCCATCAAACTTATGGAGAGACAGACAATGCCAACGATTACAGTGATTGAATACAACGGGCAGGATCACAGTATTGAGGTCCAGAGCGGTAAGACCCTCATGGAAAACGTGCTGGAAAGCGGTGTGCCGGGTATCGATGCGGACTGTGGCGGCGCCTGCGCCTGTGGCACATGCCATTGTTTCATCGCTCAAGACTGGAGCGATATAGCGGGGGAGGCCGATCCCATGGAGGAAGCCATGCTGGGCATGCGCCCGGATCGCACCGACACCTCACGCCTGAGCTGCCAGATCCAGGTTTCCGACGACATGGAAGGCATGGTTGTACGCCTTCCAGAATACCAGATGTAGCAATTGAATAAGGAGTTTGCGATGAATAAGGCCGAGCAGTTACCCGATCCCCTGACCACGCCCCTGGACCAGATAGATGTGAGCGATGCCCGCCTCTACGAACAGGATGCCTGGCGTCCCTACTTCGAACGCTTGAGAAAAGAGGACCCGGTCCATTACCAGGCGCATAGCCCCTTCGGGCCGTTCTGGTCAGTGACCCGCTTCGAGGATATTGTGGCGGTGGACAGCAATTTCGAAGTGTTCTCCTCAGAGCCCACTATTGTTATCGGTGATCTGGTGGAGGACATCCCTATTGAGATGTTTATCGCTATGGACCCCCCCAAGCACGATGATCAGCGGCGTGCGGTGCAGCCGGTGGTGGCGCCGCGCAACCTGGCGGACATGGAGACGCTTATTCGCGACCGGGTGGTGGAGATCCTGGACAACCTGCCGCTAGGCGAGCCCTTCGATTGGGTGGAACGGGTGTCCATAAACCTGACCACTCAAATGCTGGCCACCCTGTTTGACTTTCCCTTTGACCAGCGTCAGAAGTTGACCTATTGGTCAGATATCGCCACTGGCTCTCCGGAGATCGCGGGGGGCGACGTCGACCATGAGGAGCGCATGGCCGGGCTTAACGACTGTCTGCAGACGTTTACCCAAATCTGGAACGAGCGCAGTGGCGGCCAGGACAGCTTTGACCTGATCTCTCTTTTGCAGCGTGATCCGAATACCGCCGACTTGGTGGATCGTCCCATGGAATTTCTGGGGAATATCCTGCTGCTGATCGTGGGTGGCAATGACACGACACGTAATTCCGCTACCGGTGGCGTGCTGGCGCTCAACCAGAACCCCGCCGAGTACGATAAACTGCGGGCGAATCCAGGCTTGATTCCCTCCATGGTGTCGGAAATAATTCGCTGGCAAACCCCTCTCGCCCACATGCGGCGCACAGCCACACGGGATGTGGAATTCAAGGGTAAGCAGATCAAAAAGGGAGACAAGGTGGTGATGTGGTACCTGTCGGGTAACCATGATGACACCGCGATCGAGAATGCCAACGACTTTATCATCGACCGCGCCAATCCCCGGCATCACGTCTCTTTTGGTTTTGGTGTACACCGCTGTATGGGCAACCGCCTGGCGGAAATGCAATTGCGTATACTGTGGGAGGAGGTTATGCAGCGCTTCAGCTTTGTAGAGGTGCTGGCAGAGCCCGAGCGAGTCCGGTCGAATTTCGTCAGGGGCTACAAGGCGCTGCAAGTCCGCCTGCACGCGCTGTAAGCACAGCCTGAAAAAGGAACCCTTTATGGCTACCGACAATGAAGTTATCCACCAGTGCATTGAAGCAGTGGCGAACTCCGACACGGATATTGCCCCTGCGGTCTACGCCAGTGTTTCCGAAAAGATGCCCGACATGGATCAGCATATTGACTTTATGGACAGCCGCATGAGAGGGCGCATGCTGGATCAAATCTACAAATTGCTACTCGGTGATGTGGATGATGGCTATCTGGAATTTGAGGCTCGCACGCACCGGGGGTATGGTGCCGACCTGGCTCAATATCAGGGGATCCTGGAAGCGGTTAAAGATGCAGTGTGCAATGTCCTGAGTGATACCTGGTCTGCAGCCGAGGAAGCCGCCTGGGATAGAACCATCGTGCATATTGTTGGCGATATATCGGCTGCACTAGAGGGCGGGGTCGAAACTCAGGAGTCCCTGGACACCGCTTGAATAATCTGATTCTTCGTCTACGCTGAATAATACCTGCAGGTGATGAAATGAAAGCAGGCCAATAACTCTGATGGAGATTAATAATGAAAACTTATATGACAGCGGTACTGATGTTTTCGGTGGCGGTATCAACATGGACGCAAATGTCCCAGGCTCAGGACGCGGGTGCCACTGGACCGGCGCCTGTGGAGGCCTTTTACTGCGATCTGCAGAAGGGCAAGAGCATGAAGGATGTGATGAAGGTAGGTGAAAAGTTCAGCAAGTGGGCAGATAAAAATATGTCGGACTATTCCGCCTGGATTTTGACGCCCCAGTTCGGAATGGGGGCGGAATTACCCCAGTTCATCTGGTTGGGCTCGAATTCAAGCGGCAACACGTTCGGGAAGGGGCTCGACGCCTGGCAGAAAACCGCGGGTGACCTCATGGAAGGTTTCAACAGCGTCATGGATTGTAGCGCCGGCCACGTGATGGCGTCCTCTGTAGAGATCAATGTACCGGATGGCCCCCCCGGAGATGGTGTGGTGATGTTTTCTCAGTGCAACTTAGCCGAGGGCAGTAACTCGCAAAAGGCAATCAAGGCACACAAGGCTTTTTCCGGCTCGATGCGTGCGTTAGGCGCAAAAGGCTCCAACTGGATGTTCTTCCCGATGCTGGGTGGGGGTAATCCCGACTACGATTACCTGGCTGTATCGACGTTCAAAAACTGGACGGACTATGGTGCGGCTTATGAGATCTACGTGACCGGAGGCGGCTGGCAGAAGGCCATGGAGACATACAAGGGTGTAACCAGCTGCAATCAGCGTCCTCCCACAGTGTGGGATGTCAAGCTGGTGCGGCAGGGCGCCTCCTGAGCTGAGCCGACCGACTTTGGTTCTGTAATTTCTACCGCTTGCCGCCTCTTTTTCGGGGGCGGCTATCGTCTGGTCAGGATGTCAGGCTCAGTGATGAAGCGTGCTCGCGGGTTGTGGGTCGGGGCTGACGCCAGCCGAACGGCTGCAGCATTGATCACGTGTAGATCAATTGTCCACAGGGCGGTCATTAAGGTCTGACACTACCCGCCGGATCAGCATCCACCTCTCTGTGGGTATACAAACTTCCATCCCGTCTTAACAAACCCGCTATCGCCATGCCGTAATCGCAGGACTCTCCCTGCCAGTGGGTCACACAGGTTTTTGTGTCTACTTGCGGTGCGGCTTGCCGCAGCGCTTCTTCTGCGTTTTCTGCTATTTGTGGAGAAAACTGCGGGAATAAATTCGTCTCAATGCGCTGACCGGAGGGGGTGGTGAATACCAGTTGCGTCTCGCCTTGATCTTTCACCGGCGCCTCTACCCGAACTTCAAAACAACCGCGATGAAGCTGTGCGTGATGGAATTTGCAGAATTTTGCCAGATTCTCCAGGCTGGTCTCGCCCCCGTCCGCCCAGTGCTCTATGTGGTGGGATTCCACATGGCGGGTTTCACAGCAACCCGGGAAACGGCAGGTTTTATCCCGAACATCCAGTGCGCGCCGCAGTGAAGCTGGCACCGTGCGCGCCCGTCGCCCGATATTGAGCACTTTGCCGTTCTCATCCTCCAGTACCGTGACCAGGCTGGCATCGCAGGACAGCCGTCGGGCTGTTTCAGCGGTAACCCAGGGTTTCTCATCCAGGTGGCAGTGTTGGTTTTCTTCGCCATCCCCACATGAGTGCCGCCGCAGGGTGTTGATATCCACATGCAGCATCACCTGGCAGCGCTCGGAGCCTTTCAGTCCCCGGTATTGCGCTTTCTCGCCACAGGTTGCCAGAAAATGTTCCGCCAGTGTCACCAGGGCGTCGGCGCGGGTGTGTTGTATCAGTTGATGATAGTGATTCGGGTCCTCTTCCTCTATGGCCTGCGAAAGCGTTCCCGCGGAAACATTTTTTCGCTCTTGTTCCTGTTCGCATTCGAGTTCTTGTTCTTCATTTTCCGCTTTCAGCCTTTGTTCCAGCAATTGTTCCCGCTTTTCCTCCTGAATGGGCGCCACCAGTGCTTCGATCGCTTTGACTAGCAGGGAACCGGCCTCGGGCGCCAATCGGGCGTTTATCACCCACATGCCGTCGTTATCCTGGTAGTACGTTAATTGGCGGGATTCCTCGCGTTCCTGCTCCGCCTCGTCTTCCATGTGGCGTTTCACGCGCTTGTATTTGCTTACCAGCTGTTCCACATGACTGGCGGTGCCGTGCCGGGCGATGTTCAACAGGGCATCTTCCGTTTCTGGTGTGGCTACCCGGGTCATGGCTCGCACTTTGGAATAGCTGATTTCTCCTGTAGCGAAAGA
>PVMK01125655.1_pt1 | contig 21753 bp, 19 predicted proteins | sample 1853481 | NCBI WGS metagenome assembly PVMK01 (sample SAMN08533507, study PRJNA380276) | Marine sediment metagenome, whole genome shotgun sequencing project.
TCAGTTTGCCGTGCAATACATACTCAAGAATCCTGAAGAATACCTGTTTAATAACCGCAACCCGGACGAAGCAGTGCTGCAGGTGGCAGAAGCCTCTATTCGTGAAGTTATTGGGAAGAGTTACATGGATTATGTACTCTACGAAGGGCGCGAAGATGTAGCATCAAGAGCAAGCGTGTTGATGCAAGAACTTCTCGACAATTACCAAATAGGGATCTCAATCAGCAAAGTTACCATGCAAAATGCACAACCCCCAGAGCAAGTTCAAGCGGCATTTGACGATGCAGTAAAAGCAGGGCAGGATATGGAAAGACAGAGAAATGAAGGGGAAGCCTACGCTAACAATGTTATCCCCAGAGCCAGAGGTAATGCCGCCCGCATAATGGAAGAAGCTGAGGGATACAAGCAGCGAGTGATTGATAGCTCTACTGGCGATGCTAGTCGTTTCAAACAAGTCTTGGTCGAATATAGTAAGGCACCTCGTGTAACCCGTGAGCGTCTTTACCTAGACATGATGCAAGAGGTACTATCTAATACAAACAAGATATTGGTTGACCAAAAAAACAGTAATAACTTGCTATATTTGCCTCTTGATAAACTGATAGAAAAAAGCTCCTCCACTCCGGCACCTGCTCCAGTACCTGTAACACCCCAAGTGATCGCACCGAGGGCCCCCTTAATCGAAAACAATGCCACTCGAACGCAGCGTACACGTGAAGCATTCCGAATGCGCGAACGGGAGACAAGATAAATGAAAAGCCAAAGCGTACTATTAGGCATCCTTATCGCTCTGTTCTTGCTGGTAAGCTCATCACTATATATTGTAGATCAGCGCCAGAAAGCCATCGTCTTCCAGCTAGGTGAAGTAGTCGATATAAAGAACGATCCAGGATTATATTTCAAGATTCCCATGGTACAGAATGTACGCTTTTTTGATTCGCGTATATTGACTATGGACGCAGAGGAACCAGATCGGTATATCACCTCAGAGAAAAAGAATGTGCTGGTAGACCTGTTCGTCAAGTGGCGCATCATTGATGTAAAACAATATTTCATCAGTGTACGAGGCGACGAAGAATTGGCTAGAATCCGACTGGCACAGACGATAAACTCTGCTCTACGCGACGAATTTGGTAATCGCACGGTACATGATGTGGTTTCTGGCAAACGCGACGCGATTATGGATACAACGCGTGAGAAGGCTAACGCCGATGCCAACAAAATTGGAATAGAGGTAGTGGACGTACGCCTAAAGCGCGTTGACTTGCCAGCACAAGTAAGTGAATCAGTCTACCTCCGAATGGAAGCAGAAAGAAAACGTGTGGCTAATGAACTGCGCTCGACTGGTGCAGCAGATTCTGAAAAAATTCGTTCCAATGCCGACCGTCAACGTGAAGTAATCTTAGCAGTAGCATATCGAGATGCCCAGAAGATTAAGGGTGAAGGAGATGCTAAGGCTGCGAATATCTACGCCGAAGCATATCAGAAGAATCCAGAATTCTATTCTTTCTATCGCAGTTTAGAAGCATATAAAAAGAGTTTCCGGAACAAAGGTGACATGATGGTACTCGAGCCAACCTCCCAATTTTTCAACTACCTGAAAAATTCAGGAAAAAACAATAAATAAGTAATATAAACTTCCAACTACCGTAAATCAAAGCTTACAAAATTTGTTGTGCCATTTTCAAGTAGGATATAACCACTATATAAGTTTTATTAATATCGGTTAGCAAAAAAGCCTGTTTAGAGCCTTGGTTTTTAGTGCGTCCTATTGGAGTTATTAAAGTATGTGGGACACTTTGCTAATTGCATTCGCATTGATGTTAGTGTTGGAAGGGATACTGCCGTTCTTATTACCTAGTATTTGGCGCGAGACCTTCAAGAAACTAACTGAAATTGGTGATAATCAAGTTCGTTTCATCGGCTTGACATCGATGCTGATAGGATTGCTGTTGCTATATTTTGTGAAATAAATCCACGTCCTCACACTTCTAACCAGTGTCGTCCGATTAATAAATATGCGTAACTGGCTCCTTCCCGAATACATTGAAGATATTCTACCCGAAGAAGCGCTGCGCATAGAAACTTTGCGGCGACGCATTTTGGACTGGCTGTTAGTGCATGGTTATCAATTGGTGGGCCCTCCCATGCTGGAGTTTGTAGAATCACTGATCTCAGGTAGTGGTGGGGACATGAATTTACGCATGTTCAAGGTAGTTGATCAATTAAGCAGCAGAATGATGGGGTTACGGGCGGACATAACACCTCAGACAGCTCGTATCGATGCTCACTTGCTAAATTGCAATGGTATTACCCGTTTATGCTACGCAGGTAGCGTACTACACACCGTACCGTCAGGACTAACTAGCACTCGCGAACCACTCCAAATTGGTGCAGAACTTTATGGCCATGCAGGACTGGAGAGTGATCTAGAAATCCAGCGCCTCATGTTACAGGTTCTAACAATGTCCGGAATAGATAATATCCATCTTGACCTTGGCCATGTTGCCATATTTCGTGGCATTGTTAAAGGTGCTGGGATTTCGACTAGTCTGGAAGCAGAATTGTTTAGTGCACTACAAGCTAAGGATATCTCCGCATTAAAAGAACTCTTCACAGGACTTGGCAAGGATATAAACAAAAATGTACAACAAGCTTTAATGTTATTACCGAAACTATACGGCGACAAAAAAGTGTTGGTACAAGCACGCAAATTTCTACCTGATTACACAGAAATCAAGAAAGCACTGGATGAATTAGAAGTGGTAGCAGTGGAATTGAAGTTGGTGGTAGATACTCTTGCATTCGACCTAGCCGACTTACGTGGGTACCATTACCACAGCGGTATAGTATTTGCAGCTTACGCCGATGGCTACCCTAACGCAGTTGCACTAGGGGGACGTTATGATGAAATTGGTAAAGCATTTGGAAGAGCTCGTCCAGCAACTGGATTCAGTATGGATTTACGTGAATTATCGAGACTGATAAAAACTCCCGATCCCTGTCCCAAGGGAATCCTAGCACCGTATAGAAAGAACGACAAAGTTCTTGATAAAGCAATTGAGCAGCTTCGTATTAAAAACCAGATAGTAATAGTGGAATTACCAAGACATGGAGGTAGTAAAGATACATTTAACTGTGACAGAAAACTAGTATTACAGAATAAAGCATGGAAAGTTGTTAATATCTAATTTTATCCTCATAAACACTCAACTCCAGAATCACTTGCCAGTACAATTTTTTTCTAAGAACCTTAGGATATTTGATGAAATATTTCTTAATGCTTAAGCAACATGGTTAAAAACGTGGTTGTCGTTGGCACCCAGTGGGGTGACGAAGGGAAAGGGCAAGATTGTGGATTGGCTGACAGACCACGCCCAAGGAGTAGTGCGCTTCCAAGGTGGACACAACGCTGGGCACACGCTAGTCATCGGTAACAAAAAAACCGTTTTGCATCTGATACCTTCTGGAATTTTACGTAACAACGTAGCTTGTTATATTGGCAACGGTGTGGTGATATCCCCGCAAGCTTTACTTGAAGAAGTCGATATGCTGGAGCAAGCAGGAGTTGACGTGCAGGGACTGCTACACATCAGCAAAGCCTGCCCGCTTATTTTGCCCAGCCACAGCGCGCTTGATCATGCTCGAGAAACAGCAATGGGTGCAAATAAGATTGGTACTACTGGACGAGGCATTGGCCCCGCCTATGAGGACAAAGTCGCGCGGCGGGCAGTGCGAATACAGGATCTTTTTCACCGTGACTATTTTGCTGCCAAACTTAATAAACTTTTGGATTATCACAACTTCATATTGAAAAACTATTTCCATGCGCCAACTGTAGATTTTCAGAAAACCATGGATGAGACCCTGTCTTTGGCTCAGCGCATTAAGCCAATGGTAGCGGATGTCTCACAACTATTATTCGAAGCCAACAAAGTAGGTAACAATTTATTATTTGAGGGTGCACAAGGGACAATGCTCGACATAGATCACGGCACCTATCCGTATGTTACTTCTAGTAATTGTGTTGCAGGCGCAGCGACAACCGGCAGTGGCGTCGGTCCACAGATGTTGCATTATGTTTTGGGTATCACTAAAGCTTACGCAACACGGGTTGGTGCAGGGCCCTTTCCCACGGAACTGGATGATAACGTTGGCAAACATCTGGCTAAACGTGGAAACGAATTTGGTGCAACTACGGGTCGCCCACGTCGTTGCGGCTGGTTTGACGCAGTAGCCATGAAACGCTCTATCCAGATCAACGGCATATCGGGACTGTGCGTTACCAAACTTGACGTGCTAGATGGTGTCGAAACTCTACGGATAGGTGTAGGCTACAAATTGAGTAAAAATGAAAAGAAAGAAGTATTAGGTAATATCCTGCCGATAGGCGCAGATGAACTGGCCCACTGCAAGCCTATCTATGAGGAAATGCCAGGATGGATGGATAGTACCGTAGGAATTAAAAATTTTAAGCAATTGCCTAAGGCGGCACAAAATTATCTTAGGCGTATGGAGTCAGTATGTGAAGTTCCAGTGGACATGATCTCAACTGGACCTAGCAGAGAAGAAACTATCGTACTACGACACCCATTTGACTAATTTCACATTTTTTAGTCCTGAACTATCCAAGCAATAGCAAAATCTCCTACTCCGCTCACGTAAGCATATGGAGCAGTGAACACCAAACTTATACATTTAATATCACAAGCACCGATCAAGTTATGCACATCAAGGTTTTTTACAATAGTGCGTGCCCTATTTGTAATGCGGGTATCGAGAATCAGCGCAAGCGCATGGAAACATGTGGCCTTAAAGATATCGAATGGGTCGATGTACACACTAATCCAGGGTCAGTATCTGAGATTGGTACTTCATTGAACCAAGTTCGGGAGAGACTGTACGTCAAAGATCTTAATGGTAAACTTAATGTTGGTGTGGATGCATTCACACGCCTATGGTCCCAAACGAATGGACAACGTTGGCTTGCCAAACTGTTTCGATTACCTGTTTTCAAGCAACTCTCGCGCTTGATTTACAACCTCTTCGCTCATCTTCTGTACCGCTGGAATTGTACCAAGAGGCGATGGTAATAAATACTTATAAGTATCGCAGGGCAACACGGTAATTCTCATCTTATCTAAACAACTATACTAAAATGACCGCGTTCCTTTATATACATGTAATAGAATTAAAGTTTATTCCTCAATTTTAAACTGTATGTACTCTATAAATTTTAGACAATTGATTTCTAACTTTTTGCTTCCCTTCAAGGTTTTCCCTGTTTCAGCTCTATAAAACGCTTTCTCTCGGCACTAAATCTAGCCTTGATATTTTCTACCTCCTCCTTCCTTTTTATTAATTCGTCTTCCAAACGCACTACTTCTTTCTTTGCAGAATTCATCTCTTTCTTGAGTGAAACAAGCGCTGGACTCTTGGTTTTTTGGGCCTCTAGGAATTGTAACTTCAACACTTCAAGACGGTCTTGGGAAACTTTAAGCCGCGGCTCGATCCCCTTGATAGCCAACTCTGCCGGCTGGATGTTACGATCACGTGCCAGATCAATCTCTTTTTTATCGGTATAGGTAGCAAGTAGCGCAGCATCAAGCCTTTTCTTGTCCACAGCTCTCTTCTTTTCTACTGCTTCTCGTTTGGCTTGTTCTTCCGCTTCTTTTAATTCCACTTCCTCTTTTGTTTTCTTTATAACCACACCGTGGTCGCTCATTTCAACAGTCGCCTTACCAAGGCATTCGGGTGGAGGAGTATTATTGTAGTACTGGGTCCTACCCTTATCATCCACACACTTCTTCAGCGCGGCAGATACTGGTTGAATAAAGATAAAGATAAAGGCAAACGAAATTATAGTAAGCCAACGCATGGATTTCTCCTGTTAAATTTCTTAATCAGACAACACCATATTGTGCGCGGTAACTTTTTACCGCACGTAGATTAAGTGCTAGATCATCCCTATCCTGTAAGTAGTTCATTAAGTCGTCCAGATTAATGATACTAACTACCGGGATTCCATATATCTGTCGAACTTCTTGTGCTGCCGACAAACCATTGCTCCCCCGTTCCATTCTGTCAAGGGCGATGATTACACCACAAGGTATAGCGCTAGAAGCACGAATAAGATCAACAGCTTCACGTACCGATATGCCAGCTGAAATAACATCATCAACAATCAACACCCGTCCAGAAAGTGGTAAACCAACTATACCACCGCCTTCACCATGATCTTTTACTTCCTTTCGATTGAAGCAGAAGGGATAATTATTCCCAATCTCAGACAGAGCAATGGAAATAGCACTAACCAATGGAATACCCTTGTATGCAGGACCAAACAGCATGTCAAATGGAAGCTGAGCAGCAAGGATAGCTTTCGCGTAAAATTGTCCAATCTTGTGCAGAGAATCGCCATCATTGAACAACCCAGCATTAAAAAAATACGGCGATAACCGCCCTGCTTTGGTTTTAAATTCGCCAAAACGTAATACATTGTGGCAGATGGCAAACTCGATAAATTCTTGCCGGAAATCAGGCATAGCTATGATGAACTAGAAAAAGCAAACATGCGAATTATAACGCTTAACTTAAATGGCGTGCGCTCCGCCTCGAATAAGGGTTTTTTCCACTGGCTGCCAAAACAAGGAGCAGACATTGTATGTGTGCAAGAACTGAAAGCCCAAACTACTGATCTCACCAGTGATATGCTTACACCTAATAACTACCATGGCTATTTTCACTGTGCTGAAAGAAAAGGATATAGTGGGGTAGGCATTTTCTGCCTACGCAAGCCCAACAAAACTATTGAAGGTGTCGGCATTACCGAGATTGACACCGAAGGGCGCTATCTGCGAGCTGACTTCGATCATTTGAGCATAATTTCAGTTTATCTTCCTTCAGGTTCCAGCGGTGAACACCGCCAAACAGCCAAATTTTTCTTCTTGAAACACTTTTTTCCCTTACTCAAGAAACTCATAGCAAGTGGCAGAGAAGTTATTTTATGTGGTGACTGGAATATTGCCCATAAGGAAATCGACCTGAAAAACTGGCGATCTAATCAGAAAAATTCTGGCTTTCTGCCGGAAGAGCGTGCCTGGCTTACCGAAATTCTCAATAAACTCGGGTTTGTCGATGTATTCCGGCAAATCAACCAAGAACCAAATCAGTACACATGGTGGTCCAATCGAGGACAAGCCTGGGCAAAGAACGTAGGCTGGCGCATAGATTATCAGATCGCTACGCCGAAGATTGCTAGCAAAGCCACTGAAGTTTCGATTTACAAAGCGGAACGTTTCTCCGACCACTCACCGCTTATCATCGACTACGACTACAACCTATGATACCTGCAGCCCTATCTGGCTGGCTTCATGCTTTCCGTATTTACACCCATCCACGAGTGTTGGGAATGCTTACACTAGGTTTTTCAGCCGGACTTCCGCTACTCCTGATATTAGGCACTCTGTCATTCTGGCTAAGAGAAGCAGGTATAGAACGCTCGACTATCGGTTACTTTAGCTGGATTGGGCTAGCTTATGGTTTTAAATGGATGTGGTCACCGTTAGTAGATCGTTTGTCGTTGCCACTACTGACTCAATTATTAGGACGACGGCGTGCATGGATTCTACTATCGCAAGTAATCATCACTATTGCACTAGTCGGAATGGCAAGCACGGACCCTATTGAAAACCTGACTCATATGGTGTTTTTTGCCCTAGCAGTAGCTTTTGCATCTGCTACGCAAGATATAGCACTAGATGCCTATCGAATCGAAGCTGTAGCACTGAGACTACAAGGGGCCATGGCGGCAACTTATCAGGCTGGCTATCGCCTAGCCATGATACTAGCTTCTGCAGGAGTGCTATGGATAGCAGCGGCGGTGGATCCATCAGAGACTACTTACGACTATTCACCCTGGCGCACTGCCTATTTGGTAATGGCCGCAAGTATGGCTATAGGTATGATCACTACTCTAATCATCCGCGAGCCAGAAGTTCCTGTTACCCGCCTTATTTCTGAGAATGAAGATCATGCTAGGAGAGCTATTGCACACTGGAATCTGAATGCACAACTAACGCAAATATTAGCTTGGCTGTATGGTGCGATAGTTGCACCGTTCCGAGATTTTATCGTGCGCCATGGCCAGCGTGCATTGCTGATTCTTGCGCTAATAGCTGTATACCGCATCTCAGATGTGGTGATGGGGGTGATGAGTAACCCTTTTTATGTGGATATGGGTTACACCAAGGATGAGGTAGCCACTATATCCAAAGTCTATGGAGTTATCATGACGATAGTGGGTGCAGTCATGGGTGGAGTGCTCATAGCAAAAATCGGTATAATGCGGACGTTGTTCCTAGGAGCGGTATTGTCTGCAGCAACTAACTTACTTTTCGTCTGGCTAGCTGGTCGTGGACATGACGTAGCAGGCTTGGTATTCACTATCTCTGCAGACAATCTTTCAGCCGGAATTGCTACCAGTGCCTTTATCGCCTATCTTTCTGGGATTGACTAATTCAGCATATTCTGCCACACAGTATGCACTGTTCAGTTCAGTGATGCTGTTACTGCCAAAATTCATCGCCGGATTCAGTGGCAACTTTGTCGATACTTATGGCTACGCCAGTTTTTTTACTGGTACTGCGTTACTCGGTTTGCCGGTATTGGTGTTGGTATGGCTAGCTGGGCAAGCAAAATTTAAGGTTCCGGACATCCCTTCGAATCCCAAGTAAAGCAGACAATTATCACTTCTGCCGCTCGAATCGGTAAAACGCCAGTATTCCGAATAGATTAGGAGCAAATGAAACTTGATGGTCTCCATTCATTATCCTGCGTTCAAGAATACGTGCACCATGCTGACGGCAGAATCTCTCAAAATCACCAAGTGTACACAGATGAATATTTGGTGTATCAAACCATTGATACGGTAACGTCTCCGAAACGGGCATGTGACCACATATTACCTGCAAACGGTTCTTCCAATATCCAAAGTTGGGAAACGATACAATACCCTCCTTACTTACTCGCATCATTTCCTTTATTATGCCCTCAGTATGTTTCATCGCCTGCAATGTTTGCGACAATATCACATAGTCGAAAGATCCTGATTCAAAACTCGATAGTCCTGATTCTAGATCACTCTGAATCACATTTATCCCATTGTTGAAGCATGCCTGAATATTTTCGTCGTCAATTTCTACACCGTAACCATGGACATCACGCGCATTGCACAAATAACGTAATAGTGAGCCATCGCCACAGCCAAGATCGAGCACTTTCGCTCCTGACTTCACCAATGCAGCAATGGCAACAAAATCAGGCCTAGAGATAGTGGATGAATTACTAATGTTAGTCATTGTTATCAGTATTCATAGAGTAAAATTTCTACGTGGTCATAATTGAAAGTTATTAACAAAAATCCTATCTTTTGATTCCGTTCAAACTTACGCGAGCTGTCATATTATGTTAATAAAAAAGTTTAGCGTATCATCCGGTTAGACCTAACAGATGCGACTTACGAATAGAGGTCATGTCTAAACATGACACATTATCCTCTCGCTTGCACTATTATGATCCGACATATGGGGTGTAATGAAGCAATGGGTAACCATTACTTCTTCATCAAGCTGATGAGCGTACCATATCGTCAAGCACATAACTTCTGATAGCCTGTGTACACGCGCTACTCAAAAAATACCAATATCTGTGAACCTCCGTTCTAAATATTAATATTATTCATATAAGCTCGCACCAGCTCATGATAATAGCGGTCATCCATTAAGAAGGAGTCATGGCCATAGCTAGAAGTGATTTCTGCATAACTAACATTTAATTCATTGTCTAACAATGCCTTGACGATCGCACGAGAACGATCAGGCGAAAAACGCCAGTCTGTAGTAAAAGATAGCACCAGAAAATTTGCTTGAGCAACACTGAACGCCTCTCTAAGATCACCATTGAAATCGTGTGCTGGGTCAAAATAATCTAGAGCCTTAGTCATTAGCAAATAAGTATTGGCATCAAACTGATCAGCAAATTTATCTCCCTGATAGCGCAGATATGATTCGATTTCGAATTCTACGTCGAAACCAAAACCAAGCGCCCCATTACGCAACTCTCTCCCAAACTTTTCGGCCATCGAATCGTCGGATAAATATGTAATGTGTCCCAACATGCGTGCAAGACGTAGGCCTCGACGTGGTACTACATTATGCGAGCAGTAATCCCCACCGTAAAAATCAGGATCTGTAATTATCGCTTGGCGCGCAACATCATTGAAAGCAATGTTCTGTGCAGTTAGCTTGGCAGCAGCGGCAATGACCAATGCATGTCGTACTCTATCTGGAAAATCAAGCGTCCATTGCAAAGCCTGCATCCCACCCAAGCTACCTCCAGCTATTGCCGCAAACTGTTTGATTCCAAGATGGTCTGCCAACTGCGCCTGGGTTCCAACCCAATCTTTTACTGTTACCATAGGAAAATCCGCACCATAAAGTTTACCTGTCTTCAGATTGATGCTGGCAGGACCAGTTGAACCATGGCAACCCCCAAGATTATTAACCCCTATAACAAAAAATTTGCGCGTATCAATTGGTTTTCCAGGGCCAATCATATTGTTCCACCAACCAATGTTCTTGGGATCATCTGCATAAGAACCCGCTACATGATGATTGCTAGAGAGCGCATGACAAATCAGTACGGAGTTAGATTTAGCCGCGTTAAGCTCACCATATGTTTCATATACTAGCTCGTAGCTATCGAGAACGGCACCACTCTTTAAATAAAGTGGTGTGTCAAAATGAACACTCTTCGGAGCGACAATACCAACTGATGTTATATCTCGCATTAAAGTAATTAAAATTCAAAAAATTAACTATGGATAAACAGCACCTGAAAAGTAAAAACTGATCTGTGGGAATACCAGAAAAATCAATGCTGGCTTTGATTCCCCATATCATTACTATTTATGAGTAATACAGAAATAGTATTCCTGCTATTTTTAGCATGACTAGAGATTATATAACCAAATGAATCAGTTATTCAGTTTCGTCAATAACGTATGAGTGTTTTCTGGATGATCAGATTCAAGTATCTTTTGTACAAGATAGATAACATCCGGCAGATGACTCCTTAGTACTTGTCGTTTCACAGTCAACAGCTGTGTCGGAAACATGGAAAACTGACGTAGCCCGAAACCCAACAATAATCGGGTAAACAATGTGTCGCCCGCCATCTCACCGCAGACTACAACCGGAACTCGAGCGTGATCTGCACTGCGAATAATGTGGGCAATCAACCTCAACACAGCTGGATGCAGTGGATCATACAAGTGTGCCACAGCATCGTCTGTGCGGTCGATAGCAAGCGTGTACTGAATTAAATCGTTGGTTCCAATAGATAAAAAATCAAGCTTATGCATAAAAATATCGAGGCACAATGCTGCTGCAGGAATTTCTATCATGCCACCAGTTTGAATATCTACATCAAAAGGGACTCCCTCATCCAGCAAACTTTCTTTTGCACGTTCAATCAGACGCAACGTTTGACTAATTTCAGAAACACTGGAAAGCATCGGCACCAAAATACGAACCTGGCCATAATGCGAAGCTCGTAAAATTGCACGAAGTTGCGTATGAAACATTTGCGGTTCGGCTAAGCTCAGGCGGATAGCACGTAATCCTAGTGCTGGGTTGGCTGCAACACGCTTATCACTATCAAGATTTTTGTCGACACCTAGATCAAAAGTACGTATCGTCACTGGCAAGCCGCGCATTTTTTGGGCTACAGCGCAATAAGCTTCAAATTGCTCGTCTTCATCAGGCAGGTTGTCACGGTTAAGAAATAAGAATTCACTGCGAAACAGGCCGATTCCAGTGGCACCGTTTTCTTTCACCTGCTGGATATCCTGAGGTAATTCAATATTGGCATGCAATTCAACGGTTGTACCATCGAGCGTTGTAGCAACTTTAGTTTTTATGCGTTTTAGCTTCTGTTTTTCAAGTTCCAGCTGATTCTGACGCAAACGGTATTTAGAGAACACGTGTTTGTCAGGATTCACAATTACCACGCCCTGGTTACCATCTACAATCAAAAGATCATTGTCGTGGATCAATTGACGCGCGTTATGTAACGCCACAATAGATGGGATGTTTAGGCTACGTGCAACAATGGCAGTGTGAGAAGTTGATCCACCCAAGTCTGTAAGAAATGCAGTAAACCGGTGCTGCTTGTACTGGATCACATCAGCTGGGCTTAAATCGTGGGCAACCAGAATACTATCACCAGCACGCTTTAGAGGGGGTGGAACGTAACCTGGATGCCCTAGCAATGATTTTAATACTCGTTCCACTACCTGGATCACATCAGTTTTCCGTTCTCGCAGATAAGCATCCTCAATTTCTTCAAACTGTGCAAGTAATACATCTCTCTGTTGAGTAATAGCCCACTCGGCATTGCACTGGTTTTGAGAGATGTAGGTTTTAGCTGCAGAAGAGAGCGTGGGATCATCAAGAATCATACGATGCAAATCAAGAAAAGCTCCAAATTCAGCTGATGCAGGGCCACTGATAACAGAAGCATGTAACGTTTCAAGCTCCTCACGTACTGTTGTGAAAGCAGTACTAAGTCGAGAAATTTCGCTGCTAACCTTATTTCGTGGCAATATGTGATGCGCAACCTCAAGAGCAGCATGGGATGCAAGATGTGCATGCCCTATCGCAATACCTTCGGAAACACCAGCGCCATGTAGTACAAAGCTCATTCATCTTCCCCAAAGTAATTGCCAATCAGATTTACCAGCGCGAGCATTGCCTCGGTTTCATCCGAACCTATAGTTTCAATATTTATAGTAGAACCCTTATTCGCAGCCAACATCATCACACCCATGATGCTTTTTGCGTTAACCTTGTGGTTATTACGGGAAAGCCACACCTCACTCTTGAATTTGCCAGCTAACTGCGTGATCTTGGCAGATGCGCGCGCATGAAGTCCCAGTTTATTAATAATTTTAACCTCCCTGTGTTGCATCACTAGGTCTCGAAAAAATACGCATCACCCCTTCCTTGCCACCAGTTAGCGCTTTTTCTACTACTACCTCCAGGGATTCATTACGATAAGTAAGTGCACGTACCAACATAGATAGATTGACTCCAGCGAGACATTCCACTCTACCGGTACTTACTAATCGGCTAGCAATGTTGCATGGTGTAGCACCACAGACATCACTCAATATCAACACACCGTCACCACGATCAAGCTGCCTTAATAACTCTAATGCTTTAGGAATAACAACATCTGGGTTATCCCGGACATTTACGCCAAAATGCATTAGATATTTCGGCATTTTTCCCATGACGTGATTGGCACAATGGATCAGACTATCACCGAGGTCACCATGAGAAATAATTAAAATTCCTATCATCTTTTGTCCTACTTATGAATATCAAAAGTTAAAAATGTATTTTAGCATTGCCGGTATCTGGTGATCGATCAGATGCATATTATGATTTCCAGCATAGCAGGGTATTAAACTCTAAGAAATATTTCAGCTATTCAGCTAATATGCCTCTAGCTTTTTATTGTAAGACTTGTCTTACTAAACAGTAGGGCTACGATATGGAGTAGCTGCAATAGGAGACCAACCGACGTGTTGTCGAGAATCGCAAGCACGAATGTTATCAAAGCTCTACCGATAAACTTCAAGAGTTATCTTGGTAATGTAGATTCCACTGAAAATTTTGTAAAATACCATAGCCTAGCTCTTTGCATCTATTAGGCTGGACCCAGCAGGTTTGGCTTTTATTCATCAATGTTAACAAGGAGTTTGATTTTTTAGATTATCTTACTAAAGAACAGTAGCTTCAACGACAGCTTTTTATTTCTTCTAAACAGTTCTAGCTTAGTTTTCCATCGAATTTATGCACCAACCTGGGGAACATACTGCACTTTCTAAAGTCACTTCCGAAAACTTGCTCTATTTCTACTCAAACTCTATCCCGTTTTTTTCAATTGCATCTATCATCATTCCTGCTACATTAAAACCAGTTTGATCGGTAATTTCTCGCATGCATGTAGGACTGGTGACGTTAATCTCTGTCAGATAGTCGCCGATCACGTCTAGTCCTACCAGCATTAGGCCCTGATCATACAAAGATGGACCGAGGGATTCAGCTATTTCGCGGTCGTACCCAGTTAGTGATTTCACAACACCGAAGCCACCTGCTGTTAAATTTCCGCGCGACTCACCCGGTTTGGGGATACGTGCCAACATGAAAGGTACAGGCTCACCAGCTATTAGCAGGATGCGTTTGTCACCTTGCGTAATTTCGGGTATGTAGCGCTGAGCCATGATCGTACGAGTGCCATAATGTGTAAGGGTCTCAATAATCACACCGATGTTGTGATCAGCATCGTGAACGCGAAACACACCAGCACCACCCATACCGTCAAGCGGTTTCAATACGATATCATTATGTTCATTAAGAAAATTGCGAATCAGGTGTTCCTGCCTTGACACAAGAGTAGGCGCAATAAATCGTGAGAATTTTGCTATGGAGAGTTTCTCGTTATGATCACGTATCCCTCGCGGGCTATTAATAACACGCACACCTTGGCTTTCCGCTAATTCTAGTAAGTAAGTGCTATAAATATACTCCATGTCGAAAGGTGGATCCTTACGCATTAGCACAACATCAAATTCTTGTAGCGGCACTTCCTCCAGGTTTCCTTTCTTATACCAATGACTCCCAGCATCTGACTGTCCGGTCAATTCCAGCGCACACGAGAACCCAACCGTCTCACCATTCTTCCATGCTAAATCTCCCTGCTGCATTACAAACAACTGATGGCCACGCGAAGCTGCTTCGTACATCATGGCAAAGCTCGAATCCTTATGAGTCTTAATTGAATCTAACTGGTCAAGAATGAAGGCAAATTTCATTGCTAATTTTTCTGGGCTAGTTACACTTTCTCACTAGTCATGGTTACAGGCTCTCCTGTAGCATCCACACCCCGCTCTAACTCTATCGCTGCTGTCAACAGCGCTAATCGAGCTATCACACTGTACGCATAAAATCGATTGGGAATGCAGCCTGGACTAGTTTTATGATCGGGTAACAAGCATGTTGGCTCAAAAGATAGAGGTACAAAATGCATACCTGCGGCATTGAGATTCTCATCCTTACCACGCCCAGTATGCACGCGATAGAAGCCACCCACAACATAACGGTCAATCATGTATATCACGGGTTCTGCCACCGCTTCATTAATGTTTTCAAAAGTGTACACTCCTTCCTGCACTAATACTTTGGTTACAGGCTGTCCCTCTTTTACTACTGACATCTTGTTGCGCTGCTTGCGGTTGAGTGTACGTACTTCTTCACTATCCTTTATTGTCATGATACCCATTCCATAGGTACCCGCATCGGCCTTAACAATAACAAAAGGATCCTCCTTAACACCATATTGCTTATATTTCTCCCTAATTTTAAACAAGATCTCATCCACATTTCTTGCTACACAGTCCTCTCCTTTTTTTTCGCTGAAATTAATTTTTCCACAAAATGCAAAATATGGATTGATGAGCCATGGGTCGATGCCGATCAAGCTAGAGAATTCTTGTGCAACACCGTCGTATGCTGTGAAATAACGTGATTTTCGCCGAGTCGCCCAGCCAGCATGAAGAGGTGGAATGATAGTCTGTTCCAGATTCTGCAGAATGGCAGGAACACCAGATGAAAGATCGTTATTAAGCAGTACTGCACATGGATCAAAATCTTCTAAGCCTAGGCGATTTCCCTTACGCTGCACCGGTTCCAACATGAGGTCTCTACCGCTAGGAAGATTAAGCTTTGTAGCCTCCGAAATTTCTGGCAATAAAGTACCGATGCGAACGTTCATTCCTGTATGCCGCAAGATAGTCTGCAACACGTCTACACTTTGTAAATAAAAAACGTTGCGTGTGTGGTTCTCTGGGATCAGAAGCAAGCTGTGAGTATCGGGACAGATCTTTTCTACTGCCACCATCATCGACTGTACACATAATGGCATGAAATCTGGGTTGAGATTATTGAACCCTCCAGGAAATAGATTAGTATCTACCGGTGCCAACTTGAAGCCACTGTTGCGCAGATCTACCGAACAGTAAAATGGTACGGTGTGGTCCTGCAATTGACCTCGCAACCAGTACTCGATGGCAGGCATAGCATCGAGTATACGTTTCTCAAGGTCAAGAATCGCCCCGTTTAGAGCAGTGGTAAAGTGTGGGACTGACATGAAGATGAAATTATTTTGCAGTAAAAATTAGTATTTTAACACCACATATTGTTGGACACCGTGAATGTGCGACAATCAAGACTATTCATTTTCCAGATTAGATTGATCGTGCAAGCTCAAGACAGTATCTCTTTTTCATAGAATATTATGTACAACGCGTTGCAAATTGTCCTTATCCTGCTTGCCACTGCTGTACTGGCCGTAGTGGTGTTTCGTCTACTGCGTCTGCCACCTATGCTAGGTTACCTGCTTTCTGGCATTGTCATTGGTCCACATGCGTTGGGCTGGATACCTGAAGTGGCGGTAACCCATCAGCTGGCTACATTTGGCGTCGTGTTTCTAATGTTCAGTATCGGTCTCGAATTTAGCCTACCCAAGCTCGTCACCATGAAACACATTGTGTTTGGTTTTGGCACAATACAAGTCTGCACGACCATTCTAATCGTCATGGTTGTAACATGGATGATAGGGCTCGACTGGCGCGTGGGACTCGCCCTGGGTGGAGTTCTAGCTATGTCCTCTACTGCCATTGTCAGCAAGTTGCTAGCGGAACGGCTAGAACTTAATTCTCTCCATGGAAGACAAATTATAGGTGTTTTGTTGTTTCAGGACTTGGCAGTCGTGCCACTTTTAATTGTTATCCCGGCTCTGGCACATACAGTTGACAGTAGTGGCGCAGACCTTGGCGTCGCAATTATTTTGGCTCTGCTGAAGGCTGGAATGGTACTTGCACTCATCCTATTTTTTGGGCAACGGTTGATGCGCCCCTGGTTCCACCTGGTAGCCCGTCAGAAATCTTCTGAATTATTCGTTCTGAATGTATTGCTCATCACTTTGGGGCTTGCATGGCTTACTGGGATCGCTGGCTTATCGCTGGCTTTGGGCGCATTTCTTGCAGGAATGTTAATTTCTGAAACAGAATATCGCCATCAAGTTGAAGATGATATCAAGCCATTCCGCGATATATTACTAGGTCTATTTTTCGTGACTATAGGTATGTTACTGGATATAGAAACCGTTATACAAAATTTTATGTGGGTAATGCTACTGCTCATAGCACTAATAACAATAAAAGCCTCACTAATAGCAGGTCTATCGCACTTGTTCAAGGCTGATTCAAGTGTAGCGGTACGCACTGGTCTAAGTCTTGCCCAGGGAGGAGAGTTCGGATTTGTTTTGCTGGCCCAGGCTAATAACCTAGGTATAGTAGACAACCCCACAATGCAACCAGTATTGGCAGCAATAGTATTATCCATGTTGGCAGCACCCTTTATCATCGAGCATAGCGAAAACATGGCTCGGCGTTTCTCTGCAGCTGAATGGATGAATCGAGCCATGCAACTCACTACTATTGCTGCACAAACTATAGCTGAAGAACAACATGTTATTCTTTGCGGCTATGGACGTAGTGGACAGAATCTATCTCGCCTACTTGAAAAAGAATCAGTCCCCTTTATTGCTCTTGATCTTGACCCACGACGCATACAAGATGCGACAGCAGCGGGTGAATCCGTAGTTTACGGTGATGCGGCCAGGTATGAGGTACTGATTGCTGCCGGGCTGATGCGTGCTAAGTTGCTAGTAGTAAGCTATGCAGACACTATTTCGGCACTAAAGATTCTCAGACATGTCCAGACGCTTCGCCCGGAACTACCAGTTGTGGTACGTACCTTAGACGATACAGATATCGATCTATTGAAAGAAGCTGGTGCAGCAGAGGTGGTGGCAGAAATCATGGAAGGTAGCATTATGCTTGCATCCCATGCACTTATGCACTTGGGTGTCCCGCTTAACCGAGTGCTAAATCGCATGCGCGAAACTCGAGAACAGCGTTACAGTTTGTTCCGCGGATTTTATCGCGGGATCTCCGATGAAGAAGAATCTGGAGAAAGAATGCAACCTCGATTACAAAACGTAATGATTGTCCCTGGATCAGCAGCGGTCGGCAAGACTTTAAAGGAATTAAATTTAGGAAGCTTCTTAGTAGAGGTCCCTGCAATTCGGAGAAAAAACGTACGAGAACTACTACCAAATGACGAAACTCGACTGGAGGCAGGTGATGTACTGGTGTTGCGGGGTGCGCAAGAAAACTTGGCGGCAGCGGAAATCAAACTATTACAGGGATAGCATTATTAAATGAGAAACGCCCTCCTCACATGATAAACCGTACTGCACAAACTATACTGCTGCACATTAGAATAAGAGCTCGTTCTGATAAGTGAACGAGCTCTTCCTGAACAGAAATTGTAGCAAGGTTCAGACGCCCATGCACACTGTATAGGAGTTGGCATCTACAACTGCGGTACTAAGCACCGCCGTGCCAGGAGCGGACTGAAGGACCGCTCTTACTGATCCAGTACTGGTCTCGCCATCATCCAGCGTGACGTCCAACTGCTTGACAAATTTCCCAATAATGCCATCTGAACAAATAATATACGTACCGGTCATGGCAGTAGGTGCAGTAACGGTAACGAAGCCTACGTTACTCTGAATACCCATGATGCCACCATCAGCGTTACGTGGAATATAGGTAGCATCTGCAGTGTTGGTGGGTCCCGCTGATAGTCCAGCCAAACGCACATGTTGCCAAAACAGAAAAGACTCATCCGTATTCGTAGAAGAATTCCAAAGACCATTGATCACGCTGTTGCCTTGAACACCTGCCGGAGTGGTGGCGAGAGTACCGGAAATATTAGCAACGACTCTAGCGTCATCGCCTGGTATCGCTCTAAACCTATCTTGATATCCGTAAATATAAACGGGAATCTGCCGGAAGTCGTTCGCTATATTCTTGACTTTAGCGCTGTTAATCATCTCTTGGCCCTTTAGTACACCACCCAGCAATAGACCAATGATGACTAGTACGATAGCAATCTCAATTAGAGTAAAGCCCGATTGTCGGTTTTTCAATATCTTTTTCATGTGTTGTTCCTCTCTTCATTATCTGACAAGTAAAATATAAAGCAATATCCATGCCAACCATGTAACTAACTATAAATAAAGAAATTATGGCGGATCAAGATAATAATGCGCCCAAATTCTACTGAGATGCTAGGTTAATGTGTCGAATATTTGACATATTGCATGATTTCTCAACAGCTAAAAGCTTGATTTCTATTTATTCAGCAGTAGCATAATGCTTTTTTCAAGTTTATCTGTGCCCCAGCTATAATTAGCTTGTCTGACATCGTTTAAGTTTTAAATTACAGTAAAATATGCCACGCCCCCTTTATCCAATCAATCAAGTCAACTCTTGTGCTGCGCAGACACTGGCTGATGCTTGCCATGCTCTTGCTGCTACACGCTGCTACATTACTGAAAATTGATGATCCTTGGATGCCTGCGTTACTGGTTTCTCATTTAGGCATTTTTCTTTTATGGCAACCAATGTGGGGCGGAGAGAATAAAGTAACTGCGGGTGTCCTCACGCTTATAGGTATTGCCTGTGCAAGCGTATTAGTATGGCTTAATTGGTGGCTCATCGCGTTCTGGCTGGGGGTTTTGTTTGCGTTAGTAGGTGGTAGAGTATTTTCATTTCGTGCCAAATGGTTACAGCTGTTTTACTTAGCAGCGATGCTTTACCTGTTAGCGTTGTTGTTACTGTGGGTAACACCACACTTGTTCGCTTCAGGCATGAACACGGAAGTGCTTCAATATCTAACTCAGTATGGATTGCTTCTAGTGTTGATCGGTATGGCATTCATGCCAGTGGAAAACGAACCCATCGTATCCAGTCATGCAATAGATTTTTTCTATAGCGTCTTGCTGTTCCTGTTAGTAGTAGTACTGGTATTGGGCAGCTTTACCTACATGGCTCTAGGTAAAGCAAACTACTTGGAAGCATTGTCGTTCACGTTGTTTTCTCTAGCCGTACTTCTACTGACGCTTGGGTGGTTTTGGAATCCACGATTCGGTTTTACAGGACTACAACACCTATTTTCCCGTTACTTGCTAAATGTAGGCACGCCACTTGATGAATGGCTCTCTAACCTTGCCCAAGCATCTGAGCTAGAGCAAGAAGCTGCAGGATTTCTAGAAGCTGCAATGCAACAATTATCAGCCCTGCCGTGGATTAAGGGTGTCACATGGCAATCTCCAAGTAATGACGGCAGTTTGGGAGAAGATAGCGACTATCCAATAAGATTAGAAATGGGACAACTACGAATCAAGATTGCCACCAAATACAAAGTGAAAACAGCAGTGCTGTTACACACGCGGCTGCTAGTGCAGATTATTGGACAGTTTTACGAGACCAAATACAGAGAAAATATACTGCAGCGTATGACACGATTACAAGCAATTTATGAAACTGGGTCGCGTCTCACGCATGATATCAAGAACCTGCTTCAATCGCTTTATACGCTGATATCGGCAGGGCAACAGGCAACGCAGATAGGGGAAACTGAGAATTTCCAAAAAATGCTTAACCGCCAGCTGCCCGCGTTAACTCATCGCCTGGAACTAACCCTGAGCAAACTGAGCGCACCACAAAAGGAACCCAGTGGCGAATACATAGCTGCTACAGATTGGTGGGAATTACTTAAAAGTCGTTACCATGGTCGTAATATCGAATTTGATAATGTCATTGCTTCGACACAACTGATTCCATCGGCAGTGTTTGAAAATGTTGCTGATAATTTATTGGATAATGCACGGAAAAAACGAATGATAGAAACGAACATAAACGTAGCGGTGCATCTTAGCGTTGTCGATCCAATAACGCTAACAGTATGTGACAGCGGTGACTCAATTCCAGAAACGATTGTTTCCAAACTCTTTCATGATACTGTTGAATCTGAAACAGGCCATGGTACTGGGTTATATCAAGCTTATCGCTGGGCAGAACAGCACAGTTACGTACTAAGTTTGAAAAACAACGAAAAGGGTGCGGTATGTTTTAAATTAGAGAAGGGAAAATCTAAAGTAACTCCCCGTCGTATCTAGCTGAAATTCTACTTATGAGCTGATTAGTATGATGCAAGCATATATGGATAAGTCATGGCAGTCTTCCAGCTGTTACCATATTGCTAAAAAGAATATTAGGTGAAATCCAGGTAACAATGTCATCATACTCTCCTCCTGAAGTGCCCGCTACTGTAGGAACTTGAGAGACAAAAGTTGTAGAGCTAGCTGTATTGGTATTTTCATCTATGTTGGCACCTGGCACAGCTACAACAACACCCTGATCATCAGTCGAACCGTAGCCATTCTTGCCATGGGATAAAACAACAGCCGGAATATTACTGGGAGTAGATAAGTTAACTAGCGTACCAGCTACATCCCTGGTCTGGATGGTAATATCTCGAATTGTTGGAGGAGATAAAACTAGTGTTCCTGCCGGACCAGCATAAGCTGGAGTTACACTATAGCGGAATATATGACCCCAAGCATCCAGCTTAGGCACACCCAACTTAGCCCAGGGAATATACCCATGCCTATCTGCTAAAACAACACAGGTTACCTTCTCGTCACCATTGG
>PVMK01139785.1_pt1 | contig 21750 bp, 14 predicted proteins | sample 1853481 | NCBI WGS metagenome assembly PVMK01 (sample SAMN08533507, study PRJNA380276) | Marine sediment metagenome, whole genome shotgun sequencing project.
AATCGTTTGATCGTTCGGACCCCATGGACAAGAACCCCAATAATTGCCTGGTTCTCGATATTGGTAAGACGAACGTAAAGATCCACGTCCTCGACAACCGGCAACGGTCATTGGCGACCTATACCAAAGACAACAAAGTTCTTAGCGACGCCCCTTATCCCCATGTCGACGTAGACGGCATTTGGCAGTGGATGATGGAAGTAATCGGTACCTGTGCGTTGACATATGAAATTGCGGCGATCGCGGTTTCTGCACACGGCGCCACTGCTGCACTTGTCAATTCATCGCTGTCCGGCAACGGTCTCGTGCTACCGATAATGGATTATGAATGGTCAGGCGTAGACTCCATCAATGAGTCTTACCAGCAAATCAGGCCTCCGTTTGAGGAGACCTACTCACCGGGTCTGCCGGGCGGCCTGAACATCGGTCGCCAGCTTATGTGGCAGCAACAGCATTTTCCAACGGAATTCGAAAGCGCCGAGGCCCTGCTGATGTATCCACAGTATTGGTTATGGCGTCTTAGCGGGAGCCTGGTTTCGGAAGTGTCCTCGCTGGGCTGTCATACCGATTTGTGGTCACCGGAGCGCAATGATTTTTCCAGTCTTGTTGCAAATCGGGGCTGGGCGCACTTGTTGCCACCACTGGCGCCGGCATGGAAATCAGTCGGCGCTATCTCGGAACCCATCGCGATCGAATCAGGCCTTCCTGACTCGTGTCGAGTCCACGTTGGCGTTCACGACAGCAATGCCAGCCTGTTGCGTTTCCTGCTGGCGAAACCGGGTGAGGGTTTCTGCGTCGTCCCGAGCGGCACCTGGGTGGTTTGTATGTCCACCGAAGATTCACTCCACTGCCTTGACCAGGCAAAGGACATGCTCGCAAATGTCGATGTGGAGGGGAACCCCGTTCCCTGCATTCGCTTCATGGGCGGTCGGGAGTACGCGGAGATCTGTGCCATAACCGGTTCAGCAACCGACCAGCACACCACGGAAGAGGACATCGCCCGGGTCATCAGAAATGGGGTGATGGCCTTGCCTGATTTCAGCAGTGGTAGCGGGCCCTTTGGCGACCGTGCTCCAGAAATTCGTGGCGCGCCTCACAACGGTGCAGCCCTGGCTACGCTTTATTGCGCATTAATGGTTGATCACTGCCTCGACCTGTTGCAAGTCAAAGGCGACATCTTTGTTGTTGGTAGCTACTTAAAGAACCCGTTGCTATGCGCCCTGATTGGCCAATTGCGTGGCGAGCAGCCGGTTTATCTGTCCAGCGACGAGGCCGGCACAATCAGAGGTGTGGCCCAACTGACCACATGGAACGCACCGGTCTCCCTGGCCTCGCAACTATGCGTGCCCTCTGAGATTACCGGTCTCGAAGACTATTGTTCCTCGTGGCACAAGCAAATTGGGGCTGTCTCATGAAAGAAGCATTGCTGACTTTGTGCCGCCAAAGGGTCCGGTATCTCGCCGAATCACACCGACAACGCGGGACTGTTATTCCGAGGTGTCCAGCATGCAATAGAACTTCTTCACATAAGCGTTGGTCTTCCAACTGCAGACCGTTCCTTCAGGTACGAGAAAGGCATCACCAGCGACGAATACATGCACGGTTCCATCCTGCTCGGTAATCATTATTTCACCTTCCAGCAATTGCACAAACTCATAACACGGGAAAGGCAGCATCTCGCTTTCAAATGCCGTGCTATCCCACATTCCGATGAACATGTTGCCCGCATCGTTGGTAAATGCATTGCTGTCATGTTGCAGGGGTGCTTCACCCTTGATTACAAAAGGATCGGTGGAATCCATTTTTATCAGACCGCCCTGCAAGCTGACCGGGTCGAGCACCACAACTCCACCTTGAGCAGAAGCAATGTCAGGTGTTTCAGCATCTGGATCGGTATAGGTCATATAAAATTTGCGCAAAAATCCAGTCTGTTTCCAGCTGACAGGGATGCCATTGCGAATACAGAAGGTTTCACCTTGATTAACATGTGTCGCAGCGCCATCGCCATCCAGCATGTCAACCTGACCTTCGATCACCCACATGAATTCATCACCTGGATAGGGGCCAAAAGCTTCCTGCATATCCGTTGTGGTCCAGACACCGGCTTCCAGGCCCAGATTTTCATCAGAAAAATAGACGTGTAAATGCTGTTCCGGTAGTTCCGACTGGAAATCCACCGGATCCAGATCCAAGGCAGGCATGCCTGTATCTGCGGGTCCAAGGGGTTCAAAACGGATTACTTTCTTTTCTTTATTCATACTGGTTTCCTTCCAAAAGCTGAGACATACACATCACTGTGAATATCCTACAAGACATCGGGGTGTTTTGCCCTACTGATATGCAATCTTGTGGTTTAAGCTTTTACACATGCCCAAAGCACGCTATCGCCAGGTCTCAGTTGACAACACACCGTATTACCATTGCATCTCACGATGTGTACGTCGGGCCTTTTTGTGTGGCTCCGATCCGATCTCCGGTTATGACTTTGAACACCGCCGTCAATGGATCGTCGATCGCATTAAACTGCTTTGCTCCGTATTCGCTGTAGATCTATGCGCCTACGCCATCATGAGCAACCATTACCACATCGTGGTCAGAATCAATTCTGAACAGGTAGCGGAATGGTCGGATGAAGAAGTCGCCAAACGCTGGATGAAGATTTTCAGGGGGCCGTTATTGATGCACCAGTATCTTGGCAATGCCGATTTAACCCGTACTGAATACCAATGGGTTGAAGAGTTATTTGCCACCTGGCGTGAAAGGCTGTGTGACCTTTCCTGGTTTATGCGTTGTATCAATGAACCCATTGCCAGGATGGCCAACCGTGAGGATCACTGCAGCGGCAGGTTCTGGGAAGGAAGGTTCAAATCCCAGGCACTGTTGGATGAACGTGCATTATTGGCCTGTATGGCCTATGTGGATTTAAACCCCATCCGCGCAGCTATGGCCAAGACCCGGAACAATCGGATTACACCTCTATTCAGGAACGTATCAACCAGCCAGGCAATGGTAGCCTCATGGCTTTTGACCATAAGGCAGACACTGCCATCCCATATGGCCTCAAGGACTACCTGGAACTGGTAGACTGGGGTGGCCGGGAGATCAAGAACAACAAGCGGGGTTATATTCCGGTCCATGCTCCCCCGATACTGATACGGTTAAAGATGAATGCCGCACCGGTGCTGGATTACCTTGCCAAAGATGACCTGCCGGGTTTTACTGCCCTGGGACCGGTGAGTGCACTAAAGGCATTCGCTACTTCATTGGGACAGAAGTTTATCAAGGGCCATGCCTTTGCCAACAGGCTTTACCCCGAGTGTACCTAAAATTCATTGATATCTGAAGCCAGTCCGGATTGGACTGCCTGCGATTGACCGTCCATGGTCAAAATCGCATTTTCCAAGATCAAAACAAGCAAAATCCAACGTTTTCAATCAGAGCGGTGCTTGTCGATCCCGTTTGTGGTTAATCCCAGCCGTCATTGGCTCAGTTCGATTGGGGCAAGTTTTGGATGTCCCGGCTTTTCTTCGGCTTTTATCTTTTGCTCAGTTCGATTGGGGAAAGTTTTGACGTCGGCTTTGTATCTTTCCCGGCTTTTATCTATACGGGAACTTTTTTGAAGCGTGGCGGTAGCTGGCAGGCAGTCGCGTGGCAGGCGACCGTTATTCCGGGTACGTAATTCTTATAACACGACGCCTTTAAGGATAAGTTCGGATATTTTTTCGGCGCGCTCTGCTGAAGCGCGCTTCAATACGTCTTTAAATTCCGGAAACTCGGTCTTGATTCGCTTGAAGTCATCAGCGCCGAGAACCAGCACGTCACAGAAACCACGTGCTGTCGTCGTGGCCGTGCGCCGCTCACCGAGTACCAGCGACATAAAACCGAAATAGTCTCCTTCACTCATACTGCCCCAGGATTTTTGCTGTTCGAGGGAGACTATTTCCACCGACCCTTCGATGATGAAATATATGGCATCGCCGGTTTCCCCTTCGCGGGCGATATAGCTGTCTGGCATGAACGTTCTGGATTCCAGGCTGAGCAGCAAATTATCACGCAGCACCGGTGAGCAGTATTTGAACAAGGGCACAGTCTCAAGGATATTGCTGGCCAGCTGCAGCATGATCTCCAATCTCAGTGGTCTTGGAAGATCATTGAGCATTGAGTTCGTATCCAACCCCTGGTGGCGATCCCAAATATACTCATAATAGCTCCGCACCTTGAAATTCAGGGCCGCTGATACCTGATTCTGACGGAGGAATTCGGTGACCGAGTCGATTCGCTCCCAGTGCCTGTTCCTTCCCGCCTGAACGCCGCTGAGTAGTGATGCGATGCTACCGATGATAAAAACAAAAAGAGACGCGCCTAACAGCATGGCCACGGAAGAAAATATGTATTCCACGGACCTGGCGGGCGTGATATCGCCATAACCCACGGTTGTCATGGTGGTTATGGCCCAATAAAGCGAACGTATGTATTGACCTATCGGTTCTGCCTCCACTATACCGCCACGAACGACCCAGCTATCAGCCGGGAAGTTGCTCGCATAAGCTGTCATGAACCAGCCACATGCCAACCAATGCATCAGTAAAAATATTGTTACCAGGGTTTTTGCTATCCGCAGGGAATGGGGATTGCTCCAACTGAAGTCTTCCCAGCGTCTCAATATCGCAAACAGCCGTACCAGGCGCAGCAATCTCAGTAAACGCAAAGACAGTACAAGTGAAGCACCCATCACAACACTGTCACCAAGCAACACCCAAACCAGCAGGTCGAGAGGCAGACTCGCCAGAAGATCGACGGATAGTAATTTACGCGAGTAATGCAAAATGCCCGCATGTGGGTCGCGGATTTCAACACCATGACTTCGGAATGACGTGAAAAAGTTAAGGCCAATATCAATGAGAAAAATAAGATCAACCAGGTAAATGAACTGAAAGCCGGACAATGCCGTGCCCTGTTGAAACGCATACTGGTAAGGAATAAATATGCAGCTGATAACAATCAGCAACAAAATCAGGCTATCCCACGCTAAACGGAAGTCTGAGAATTCTCTGATGACAATGTTGGTCGGGATTTTGATATCAGAAAACGTCCATTGTTTAGAACCTCACCTTAATAATAGACAGAGTCAAGGCCATATTCCGGAACTTAGTCTTCCAGCTTCTTGATCAGGTTGACTACATTTTGGTCATTTCGTCGTTTGTATGAAGCTTCATCCATGATGTTTCTGATCAGGTGTATACCCAGACCACCGATCTCCCGGTCTTCAAGTGACTGGCTCGTGTCTGCTTCTGATCGCGCGAAAGGATTGAAAGGTATGCCATCGTCTTCCACTGTTAACAGGACACTGTCACCGGACTTTTCAGCATGAATTTTTATTTCGTGCTCACCACCCTCTGGAAATGCATAGGAGACGATATTGTTAAGCAAGTCATCAAAAACAAGATTGAATTTCATGGCAATAGGTATGGGAATTCCGGATTTTTCTGAAAACGATTCAAACGCCCTGATCACCCTGCCGATCTCAGACATTTTGTTGGTAATATTCAAATCGAAACTGCCAATCTCTACAGACCCGGTTTCCTGACCGAACCGCATGGCCAACATTGTTATGTCGTCAGACTGCCGGGCTCCCCCGGCAAAGTTTTTTACAGATGCAAAAATGTTGTCAACTGCGACCCGGGGGTCGTTGCCATTCATGTCAGTAAGGCAGTCCGTGACCCGCCGGTCGCCGTACAGGTTTGAGTCGATATCCATGGCCTCGGATACCCCATCGGTAAACATAAATAACAAGTCACCATTTTGCAGGCTCAGTTTTTCCTGTTTGTATGAAATGTTGCTCACGGCTCCGGCTATGGGCCCGTGTAATTGATGGACACACTCAGTTTTGCCGTTGGCGCGCTTGATATAAGGGCGGTTGTGACCGGCGTTGGTGTAAATAAACTCACCGGTACTGACATTGCATATACCCAGAAACAAGGTCACGAACATGCATTCAGGGTTGTCCTCGCGTAAGGCTTCATTGACACGCATGATGATACTTGCAGGGGAGTTGTTATCGGCGGCGCATGTCTTGATTATGGTCCTGGTAACCGCCATGAACAATGCTGCGGGTACACCTTTTCCCGACACATCGCCCACCACCAGACATAGCTCATCCTGGTTGATCAGGAAGAAATCGTAGAAGTCTCCACCGACCTCACGGGCCGGTTTCAGAAGGGCGAAGACATCAAATTCATCCCGGTCCGGAAAAGCGGGGAATTGCAGCGGGACCATGCTCATCTGAATGTTACGGCCAATATTCAGCTCCTCTTCCATCCTGTCCTTCTGGCTCTTGATGATGGAATAAGCACTTTGCAGGTCGTCCATGCTGTGCTTGAGCGCCAGGTGTGTTTTAACACGCGCCTCGAGAATCCTCGGATTGACCGGTTTGGTGATGTAATCTGCCGCACCCAGGTCAAAGCCGGAGGCCTCATCTGTGATCTGGTCCATGGCGGTGAGAAAAATAATCGGGATCTCTCGGGAATCCGGGTCGGCCTTGAGTGCCCGACAAACTTCGTAACCGTCCATGCCCTGCATTCTGATGTCTAACAAGATCAGATCTGGCGGTTGTTTTTTTACAATTTTAAGGGCCACCGGGCCACTTATCGCGACTTTCACAGTGTATTTTGGTGTCAGTATGGCTTTGACCACATCCAAATTTTCCGGTGTGTCGTCAACCGCAAGAATGGTAAATTTGTTTTGTGTTGACTGACTATCAGGCACTGTCTTTACCTAACTGCTCAATTTTTTTAATCAAGGGTTTCAATTCTCCTGCCGCACCCTCGAGGTCATACTGGGCGATCTTCTTCTTAATTCCCGCCAGCATGCCGTGAACCGGCGTTCCCTCAACCTCATCGAGGATGTCAAATAGCACCTTTTCAGCTTCAGAGTCATATTCATCCAGCTTTTCCGAAAGAATTTGAATTTGCTGCAACAGGTTCTGTGGTAATTGATTTACCACCGGCGGTGATGTGGGTTTCTGCTGGCGGCTGATTCCTTTGATCAGCCCAAAGACACGATTGAGTTCAATGCCGACTTCTTTAAATAGTGAGTCAATTCTGTCATCGCTCTCATCAATGATTGCAGTCTCGAGTTGTGCACTTGTCTCTTGCAGGTCATTGGCTCCAATATTTCCACTGACGGCCTTGAGAGTATGTGCAAGTCGAACCGCTCTCCTGTTGTTGCCGGATTCCAACGCCCTGGCCAAATCTGAAATCACATCCGCCTGGTTTTCAGAAAATTTTTGCAGCAGCCTGATATAGGGTTTCACATTGCCGCCCAGGCGTTCCAGCCCTTCTGCAGTGTTGATTCCAGGCAGGTCAGGCAAACCGGGTTGATTCTCAATAATACCCGCATTCCGTATTGTTTCAGGCAGTGCTCTTTTGATATGGGGGATCCATTTGAGCAATGCCTCGAACAAAACCTGTTGGCGAATGGGCTTGGTGATGTGATCGTTCATGCCTGCCTCCAGTGAGCGCTCACGCTCTTGGAGGGTGGCATTTGCCGTCATCGCCAATATCGGCAAATCTGCATAGTTGTGGTTCTCACGTATCTTTTTGGTGGCTGTGAATCCATCCATGACCGGCATTTGCACATCCATCAACACGCAGTCATAAGTCTTATCTGCCAACATGTTCAAAGCTTCCTGCCCGTGCTTGGCAATATCGACAAAAAAGCCTGCCAACTCAAGAAGCTCACTGGCGACCTGTTGGTTAATTTCATTATCTTCAACCAGCAAAATTACCGCACCACGTACTGGCTCCAATGCTTCCATGTCGAATTGCCAGCCACGTGAACTCTTTATCAATCTATCGGTTTCAACGCTGAATATGGCAAGGACGGCATCAAACAGGTGTGAAGGACTTACCGGCTTGGCCAGGAACTGATCAATATGCTCCCCACCGGGTTTATCAACAACATCTCCGGAACTGAATGCGGATACCAGGATGATACGGGGAACTACTTCAGTCCTGGTTTCAGTTTTGATCTTGCGCGCGGCTTCCAATCCTTCCATGCCAGGCATCAACCAGTCGAGGACGATCAGGCCATAGGGCTCATGGGTTTCTTCCAACAACCGGAACATTTCATTTGCGTTGGCCGCTTTATCAACCTTGAATGTGAATGCCTCAAGATAGGTGGCAAGAATCTCGCGCGCCGTCGGGTTGTCATCAACAACCATCACGTGCATGTTCTGCAGGTTGGAAACCGTATTGAAAGATTTATCGTTAGCGCCCTGGCCAATGCCGAGTGTAACGCTGAAACAAAATCTACTACCTACATCGAGCTCGCTCTCGGCGGAAATGTTACCGCCCATCAATTCCACAAGCTGTTTTGAAATGGCCAGGCCCAGGCCTGTTCCACCGTACTTACGTGTTGTGGATGTATCTGCCTGGGTAAAGGACTTAAACAGCTTGCCCTGCTGTTCCATGGTCATGCCGATGCCGGTATCGCTCACCGAAAACTCGAGAACGGCCTGATTATCATCCTTCTCAATACAACCAATATCTACCAGGATCTCACCTTGTTCGGTAAACTTGATCGCATTGTTGGTCAGGTTAATCAGTACCTGGCCCAGCCTGAGTGGATCACCCAACAAAACAGTCGGGACATTCAAATCGCGTTTAAAGAGTAACTCCAGTCCTTTTTCCCGGATTTTTACCTGGGCGACGGTGGCGAGGTTATCCAGGACCTGGTCGATATTGAATTCAATTTTCTCAATATCCAGTGCACCGGCTTCGATTTTTGAAAAATCCAGAATATCGTTAATAATGCCCAGCAAGGACTCCGCTGATCCATGTATTTTTACAAGGTAGTCCTGTTGCTTGCCACTGAGCTCAGTTCTCAGGCAAAGATCACTGAGGCCTATTACGGCATTCATGGGTGTGCGGATTTCGTGACTCATATTGGCCAGGAAATCACCCTTGGCCTTGGTGGCTGCATTGGCGGTATTCATAGCAACCTCTAACTCCACCTGCAGTCTTTTCCGATCGGTGAGGTTGTGGCCTATGGACAGGATCTCCTTCAGATTTCCACGCTGGTCAACGATTGGATTATTCGACCAGGATATCCACAATTCATTGTTTTCCCTGTCTCGATTCAGACCTTCGATCTCTGTAAATTCCTGGGGGTTCCGTATGATTTCGTGCAGTATCTTCTCAATACCTTCACGAGCGCCGGTTTTGTCCTGAAGAATGGTATCGAACATGGATTTACCAATCAGCTCATCTTCGTCAAAACCAAACAATTTGAGGCCATAGGCATTGATCGAACTGATCGTTGTGTCAGGCAACCACCTCATAACCACACTACTGACGCTTTCCATCTCCCGGTTACGCTCTTCCACGAATTTCTGGAAACGGTTGCGCTCAAGAACGCTACTGAGTTGAGCACCGAGATTCACGGCCATATTCATCAGATCAGGGTCTTCGGCTTCAGGTTGCTCGCTGAAAAACTCGAGAACCGCCCAGGTATTCTGTCCAAGCTTCACCGGAAAACCAAATGCACTGCAAAGCCCAAGATTATTGGCTAACTGGTTGCGGGGAAAATTCGTGTCAGCAATTAAATCCTCTATCCAGGCGGGCTGCCCACTCTCAGCAATTCGCCCCGGTAACCCTTCGCCTATAAAGAATTCGGTTTTCATGGTCAGGTCCTGAAATTCCTTGTGCATTTCCGGATCATCCAGATGCCAGGTTTCAGTGGGCAGCATTCGATCATAGGTATCGTTGGCGACATAGACATGGCCCAATGGCCATCCCATGGTTTCACAGGTATTTGTGAGGATGTACTGCAGGGCTTCATCAAATGAATCGAATTCCGCTGCGTGAGCGCTGGACCGATCGATTAACAGGGAAAGCTTTATGGACTTATCCCGTTCCTGCTGCGCCAATGCCATGTTGATTCGGTTTCGCACAAAAACAGCCGTCAGACCAGCCAGCAGAGCGAGCACAAATATCACAGTGGCTATAGCCTGTCGTCTTATCTGGGCGGTCGACTCACTGGCCTCTTTTAGATTTATTTCCGTAGCGATGCCCATCCCCAACTCTTCTACCCAGCTCCAGATACCGATAACCGGCACACCCCGATGGTTGTTATAGCCGTCCAGGTCAAAGTCGCTGTGACCGGCGATCGCGCTGGCTGTCATGCGGGTAAGGGGTTGCTGCACCAGGTTGGTGTCGAGCAGGTCTGGCCCGTTGCGGCCTTCACTGATCAGCTGACCTGAGCGGTTGAAAGCATAGCTTTCACCCGATATGCCGATCCGTCCACGCTGTAAAATACTGGCAAACTCTCTTTGCGGATCAATCAAAAACACAAGCGCGAACTCGGGCGCGCCTTCTTCCGCAGCAATAGCAGCACCTGCCATCATGTAGAGCCGGCTTTTTAAGCCGTGGACTTCATTCTGCCAAAGGCGTGGGAGCCTCACCGAGGAGTAATTGGGCGCAGCAAATGTCTGATCGATAAACTCCTGGCTGATAAACCCATTCTTTTGCAAACCGATGAGTGGTTCAAGGTCACTCGCGATAACCTGGCCACGCTTGCTTAATACCAAGAAACCTTCGTAATCCTGTTCAGCAATCAGATTTTCAAGTGTCGCCACCAGGCTCGGCTGGAAAGGCGAAGATGAAAGGTCGGGAGTGGATAAGTCCGCTACAACCTGTGTTTCGAAGACTTTTTCTTTACCGATGAGTCCCGCCCATACACGTACACTACGCTCCTGGTTCAGGAACCATTGCTCAATTGCGCCAGTGGTTGAGTCGAGCACCGAGCTTAATGCTTCATGCATATCCTCCCGCTCAGTCAGCTCGAGATAGAGCATGTTTCTCCAGATCAACCCGCTGCTGAAGACGGCAGCCAGTCCTGCCGCCAGGAACAACGGCCAGATCTTGGCAAGGGCCTCGCGGATGACGCTACGCCGGTCGCGTAACAGCACGGCACGATTTTGCAGCACATCATCCGGGCGCATCCACAAAACTGCGAGCAATAGTACGACCGCGACTATGATCAGGCAGGCAATCCCAAGAAAAATGGCGATCACCGAAAGTTCCTGGCGCCTCAGTTCAAGTGCATCCAGCAGACGTTGTGTCCGTTGATCTACGGCGTTTGCAGTCTGGTCGATGTAGCCCATGATCTGGGCCTTCCAACGGTGGTACTCGTCACCATACAAAATCTGCCGGGCCGCTTCCCGGTCGATCTCGTTTTGTTTTGAGTACAAGCCATCAGCTTCGGCATGAATGCCCTTTACGGTGTTCATAGCCTCTGCTTCAAGAACGGCGAGATTGTTTGATAAATTCTCGGCGTTCTTGGTGTAGTTGAGTTCCTGTTCAGAGAAACCATGCTCAACCATGAGTGAGTTCAATGAAGCGGGCTCGCCATCGGCGCGCGGAAGTTTGCCGCTGGCCGTTACATGATCCCAGTAAACCCGTTGGTAATTGAGCGGTCGGGGTGCCTCGCCACTGCGGATGGCCAGGATGCGGTTGAAATACCCGTAGAACCTCTCATCACCGGTCGTAACATAGGAGCGGGCCATTCTCGTCAGGTCATCTGAGCTCTGACGCAACATGTCAACCAATTGAAGTGATTCGCTACGGCGTTGCTTGGTCTGGAAACTTTTTTCGCTGTTTTCACTGTACAGTTTCAGCATGAGTAGCTCACCGACGATACTCGCCAGCAGCATCAGGATGACAAGCACAAGCACGGATTTTTTCTCACCCTGATGCCGCCGGATTCGGAACAGGATGTAGGCAAGCACAAGTCCAAGAACTACGGCAAAAATCACGACCAGAATTTTAGCCAACTGGTTCGCAGTCACTGTATCAACAGCAACAGGAGCGGCCAGTTCAAGGCCCAGCCATTTTTTAAGGATGGCCTGCTTTTCTTCTTCGCTTGTATTGTCCAGCACCCTGGAAATGATACTTGCCAGTTCGGGCATGTCTTTTCGGCTTGCCATGAACAAATCGAACGATTTGTTGCCATCAAGAGCAAAGACCGGGCGAATAATCGTGATCGACTTTTTCCGCAGGGTGAAGGAGAGCGTAGCGAGTGCGTCGAACAGTAAGTCCGCCTTGTTTGTAACAACTGCGTCTATCGCTTCATCGACCGATCCAAACTCAAGGATTTCCAGGTCCGGATAGAACTGACGGAGGGTATCGCTAGAGGCGAAACCACGTACGATAGCTACACTCTTTCCCGGCAGGTCTGCTTTTGAAATAATGCCGGTACCTTTCCGTGCAAAAAAGTATTCTGTAACCTGGTGATACTTCTTCGAAAAGTTGTAGGATTTTCCACGCTCCTCGCTGTAATAAACTGCGGGTAAAAGATCAATTTCACCGTTGTCTATCTTTCGGATCAGCTTGTCCCAAGAGTCAGGTTCAACTTTAAATTTCAATCCCGTTTTACTTGATATGAGTTCCAGGTAGTCATTTGCGATTCCGGAATACTTACCCTGTTCATTTACAAAATCAAAAGGGCCCCAGTCAAACTCGCCACCTACTTTAATAAGTTGATGACCTTCAATCCACGCTTGCTCAGACTCCGTCAGGAATGGCTCTTGCGCACCTGCCGGCCAACTGGCCAGCAGTAGTAATAACCCGGCAATACCCTGACACACCGACAATTTTAAATAGTGTTTCAAGCGAAAAATCTGGCAACTTCTATTTGCCTGCGAAAGTGGAGGTATTCTGAAACTGACAGGGTTAATTGCGCAGAGTCTCAAAGACATGTTCCTTTCTATCCGACACATTAAAAATATTGTCAAATCCGGAAATCTCAAAAACCTCACGAACAATATTATTGAGTGAGCAAAGGTACAAAACCCCGCCTCCCGCCTTGATGGCCTGGGCCATTTTCAGCAATATTCTCAAACCTGTACTGGCTATAAATGGCACGTCAGAAAAATCGACAAGGAATTTTCCGCTGCCATCTCCAACCTGTTTAATAAACTCAGGCTCCGCTTCCACGGCACTGGCGGTATCAAAAATTCCGATCAGGCTCATCACTTGAACACCTTGTTCCTGGTTAAGTTTAATGTCCATCCAGTGCTCCTTTGCGCCATATTGATATTTAAGTGAGCGATGAAAACTATTCACCCTTATCTTTAGTATTGTCCAAAATGCTTGTTTTTTTTGCACGAGGTAGTTAAGCGTGCGCTATTGCCCGCAATAACTTGCGACATTTTGGCGATGCTTACGGGGATGACTTGCTTGATAAAAGCTAAGTGACAGCGCTTGGCAAGCGCAGAAGTATCTGGGAATTGAGTAGATTTACTTAATAGAGAGGGCCGGATACATTCAACTAAATGTATCCGGCCCTTTTATTACAAGGTGCGTATTACAAAGTGCGACTAATTACTTTTTTTGATAGTCACATTGCCGTTGGTCGTGTGAATGTTGACACGATGATTTCCGCCGTTAAGGTTTGTGCTGCCGATCGTAAATTTCCGCGGCGTGCCCCTGGAATAATCCCACTCAGCATCGGTTTGGATATCGATATCAAAATCGCTGTTGAGTGTGTAATTCTTGTTGCTGTTATTGGTTACACCCAATTCTACGGTTAAGTCCATTGGCGGGCTCGGTGGGGACCGGCAATCCGGTAACAGTCCTGTTGCCGCAGAATTTGCATTGTCATCCAGGTGAGCGAGTATCTTCTGAATAACTACTGGGTCTTTAGAAAACAACGGTACGTAAACCATTCAGGAATACGCGGTGACGCACATGGTTTTTCACAGCACGTGCCAGGGTTTGGGCCTCTGTATCACGCCCCACCAGGGTCAGGTGTTCTGAATCATGTGAATGGTTAACCCGCTCGACCATCTGCTCGATAATCGGTCCTTCATCAAGATCGGCGGTAACATAATGTGCCGTGGCCCCGATCAGTTTAACACCCCGCTCATAAGCCTGATGATAAGGTCTGGCCCCCTTGAAGCCGGGCAGGAATGAATGGTGAATGTTGATACAACGACCGGCCAATTGCTTACAAAGATTATTGGATAATATCTGCATGTAACGTGCCAGAACCACCAATTCGGTTCCGGTATCCTTGACGATCTCAAGCAGTCGCGCTTCCTGCTCAGGTTTGGTTTCCCTGGTCATCGGCAGGTGGATAAAGGGCACACCCGCCTGGTCGGCCAGTATTTTCAGGTCCTCGTGATTGGAAACTACAGCCGTTATGTCAATATTCAGCTCGCCCGTAGAGCGACGATAAAGTAGATCACGCAGGCAGTGATCATATTTCGACACCATGATCAGCACCTTCGTCGGCTGAGCTGCATCATGGATAGCCCATTGCATATCAAAACCCAATGCCGTCATCTCAAAAGCTGCACGTAACTGCTCAACGAGAGGCTTCTGGTCACCTTCAAAGAAAAATTCAATTGTGCAAAAAAACCTGTTGGAATCCAGGTCATCGTACTGGTGTAATTCTTTAATAAAACAGGCACGATCTGCCAGGAAATTACCAATCGCAGCAACAATACCGCTGCGGCCCGGACAGGATACTGTCAGGATAAACGAAGGCTTATTTTTCATAACGAAACCCTGTAAATGATGATGACTGTAGTGGATTGTTAGACCCTCATACGACTGGAGGAAGGGTCATAAAGAGCCCTTAATGAGGCCTGCGCACTGAAGCGCTCCCTGGCAACTTCGATCTCAAACTCTGCTTCCTTGAGACGGTCCGCATTTAATCCGGGCGCTACGACATAACCCATTCCGATAGCCGATCCCACACTATGACCGTACATACCAGAGGTCAGGTAACCCACGATTTGCCCGTCCATGACGATGGGTTCATTGTGGTAAAGCAGGGGCTCCGGGTCATCCAGTTTGAATTGAACCAGCCGCCGATCGGGCAGACCCGCAGCTTTTTGTTGGATAAATGCATCTCGACCGATAAAATTACTGGCATCCGGCTTGGCTGCAAAGCTGAGTCCGGCCTGTATCAGGTTGTCCTCGGAACCAATATCGTGGCCCCAATGGCGGAAGGCTTTTTCCAGCCGCAGGCTGTTAACCGCGTGCAGGCCAACGTTCCGAATCCCGAACTCCGCACCGGCCTTTTGCAGTTCCGCAAAGACCTTACTTGTATCGTCGGCAGGCACAAACAGTTCCCAACCCAGTTCACCCACATAAGAAAGACGTTGCAGCCATACCTCGACTCCGGCAACCCGGGCGTACCTGCCACTGCCAAATGCAAAACCTTCGGTACTGATATCCGTTTCAGCCAGCTTTTCCAATACAGCTCGTGCATTGGGACCCTGTAAGGCCAGGCAGGCGTAGTCAGCGCTGATATCACGCAGTTGAACATCACCCTGCAGGTGTTTCTTCAGATGCCACCAATCCCTGTTAAAAGAACCAATCGCCGTGGTAATCATGAAACGCTCCGGGTCGGTTCTGGAGACGGTCAAATCAGCCTCGATGCCTCCCCGTTCGTTCAGCCACTGGGTATATACGAGATTGCCGGGTTCCACCCCGATATCCCCGGCACAGATCCACTGCAGTGCTTTTTCAGCATCTTTACCCGAAACTTCAAACTTGCCAAACGAAGAAATATCATAGATACCCACGTTTTCCCGCATCGCCATGTGCTCTTCGGCGTAAAACTCAAACCAGTTCTGGCGTTTATAACTGTATGTGTATTCGGCTTTGGCACCACCCCGGGCAAACCAGTTGGGGCGCTCAAAACCAGCCACTTCTCCAAAACAGGCGCCCTGCTCTTTGAGTACCTGGTGCAATGGTGATTGAATACGGTCACGGGCGGTTTTGTATTGATAGAACGGCCAGTGCATTGCGTAGGTATGGCCCAGGGCTTCCGGGATACGTGCTTCAACATAGTCCTGTTCGTGCTGCACCGGATTAAAACGACGCACATCACACTCCCAGATATCACCCGGCGGGTAGCCGTCGACCACCCAGTCCGCCATTACTTTTCCGATACCGCCTCCGGCGGCAAGACCCTTGGAATTCATGCCGCAGGCAACAAAAAAGTTATCTACCTCGGGTGTTGGCCCCAAAAGTTTTAAATTATCAGGAGTAAAGCTTTCAGGTCCGTTAAAGAACAGACGTATTCCTGTCTCTTCAAGCGCAGGCAGGGTTCCCATACCACTGAGCAGGTATTCCTCCATATGCTCAAGGTCGCAGGGGAATTCGTCAAAAGCGAAATCCTCGGCGATGCGGTCCATGGAGCAACCGACGGCATTGTGTTCGAACCAGCCCATCAATATCTTGCTGGTGTCTTCCTTGAAGTAAACACCCTTATCGAAATCCCGTAGCACCGGACGTTTGGTCATTCCATCCATGTCCTCGGTCACCACGTAATAATGCTCACAGGCATACAGCGGCAGATCGACACCAATTTTCGCGGCGACATCCCGTGACCAGAGTCCACCGGCCAATACCACCTTGTCAGCGGATATCGAACCCTGTTCGGTTTGTACGCCTACCACTTGACCATCCTCTACCAGGATTTCTTCGACCTTGATATTTTCAAGCACCTTTGCACCGTACATGCGGGCCCCCTTGGTCAGTGCCATGGTGGTATCAATCGCATTGGTCTGGCCATCTTTTTTGATGTAAAGAGCACCCAAAATACCTTCAAGATTGATGCCAGGGTAAAGCTCGGCGAGGCGTTCGTTACCAATCATCTCGGACTCAACCCCGAACACACTGGCCATGGAGGAGGTGCGGCGCAATTCCTCCAGTCGTTCCGGGCGTTCGGGCGACGGAGAGACTTCCAATTCGTCCGTAACCTGTAGCTTGCCCGGTTTCCTCTTCAAGGGAGGCGTAAAGCTCATGAGTGTACTCAGCCAGTTTGGTCAGATAAGGGGTGGGCCAAAGCATGCTGACAAGACCAGCCGCATGCCAGGTGGTGCCACAGGTCAGTTGCTTGCGCTCCAGCAGCACCACATCGCTAACGCCGCGTTTTGCCAGGTGATAGGCAATGGAACAACCGACAATACCACCGCCAATAATGACGACCCGGGCACTGGATGGGAGTTTTCTTTTATCTGTCATAGTGGTTCTTCCGTTAAAAATTTGTTTCCATTAGAAATGCGTGTTTAAATCTGCATCGATATCGGTTAGGGTATATATTCTCTCACTAATTAGCATTATCACAATTGATATTTATTTTTTAACTGGTAACATTTATTACCAATAAGTTTTAATTCAGACAATCTGTTACCAGGGTGATTACTGTCATGGCGACATCGTTAGATTTTACCAAACTACCTCCTTTAAAGGCTTTGCGGGGCTTTGAGAGTACCGCCAGGTTGCGCAGTTACCGCAAAGCTGCCAGGGAATTGAGCCTGACGCACCCGGCCATCAGCCATCAGATCAAGTCACTGGAAAAGAATCTCGGCGTAAAATTATTTATCCGGAAGGGGCGCCAGGCAGTGCTGACCTCCGAGGGAGAACGTTTTTACCCGGTTGCTCGCGAAGCACTGGAAATGCTGATTAGCGGCAGTGAAGCAGTACGACGCAGCACCAGTCAATCCACCCTGCGCATTCAGACCTATATTTCGGTATCACTTCGTTGGCTGTCCCAGCGATTACCCCGCTTCAGGGCGCTCAATCCGGAGCTTCAGTTGCAGCTTATTTCCAGTATCCACGAGCAGGATTTCGACGAGGTTAATGCCGATGTCGGAATGATATTTTGCCGAACACCACCCGCTGAACACCTGCACTGGGTGCCGCTGATACAGCCAAAACTGTTTCCGGTCTGTAGTCCCGGCTTAATAGGCAAAAACCGGGGGAAACTCAAGCCGGAGGATTTGTTGGAATATCCGCTACTGACCATCACCTCGGAGGCATGGCACTGGCAGGACTGGTTCGCTTCGGCAGGCCTGGGCAAAATAGAAACCAGCCATTCAATCAGCGTCGACAGTACCGTTATCGCCCTGGAAATGGCAATGGATGGAGAGGGAATCGCTTTGGTCAACGGACCATTTGCGGACAAGGATCTGAAAGCAGGTCGCTTGATTCAACCTGTAGCGCACTACGCTGAAGGTTTGGGGGAGTGGGGGCTTGTGTGCCGTAAAGATACGCTGCACCGCCCACCGGTCAGAGCGTTTATAGAGTGGCTGCAAGCAGATATGGAAAGCGCTTGAAAGGAAGTAACGGGAGTGGTGAAATGCACCACATTATTTAATATCACTAGTTGGAACTAAATTATGGCAACGATCATTAACGGCGTTACAACCGCCCAGGAAGTAAAAGACGAAATCGCAGAGAAAGTAACAAAATTCGCGAAAATGGCGGTAAAATACCGCATCTTGCAGCTATTCTGGTCGGAGATGACGGTGCCAGCCAGGCCTATGTCGGTGGCAAAGTGAAGGCCTGTGAATATGTCGGCTTCAATTCTACCCTGAGAGAATTTGATGCAGATATGAGTGAAGAGGAATTACTGAAAGTCGTTGACGAGCTGAATGAAGACCCTGACATTGACGGTTACATTGTTCAATTACCACTTCCAGCACACATTTCCACCAGGAAAATTACCGAACGAATTCTGCCTGAAAAAGATGTAGACGGATTTCACCCCGTCAATGTTGGCAGAATGGTCAAGGGGCTACCTGCCTACGTAGCGGCCACACCATATGGCATCATGCAGTTACTGGAAAGATACGGGATCGAGACGGAAGGCAAACATTGCGTGATAATCGGCAGAAGCGATATTGTCGGAACACCCATGAGTATCCTTTTATCCAGGAAATCCAAGCCTGGAAACTGCACCGTAACAGTTTGCCATTCAAGGACCCCGAACATTAAAGAATTTACATTGCAGGCCGATATTGTTATCGCCGCATTGGGTATTCCTGAGTTTTTGACCGGCGATATGGTGAACGAAGGGGTGGTAGTCATCGACGTGGGTATCAGCCGCGTTCCTGATGAGACAAAACCCAGGGGATATGCCTTAAAAGGTGATGTGAAATACGACGAGGTGGAACCAAAAGCCAGTTTTATTACCCCGGTACCGGGTGGTGTCGGCCCAATGACCATCGCAGCCTTATTACATAATACCTTGCTGGCGTCGCAAAAAGAAATTTACGGATAACTGCAGGCTTGGGGTCGGAGTCAAGTGCCAGAGTCTGACTCTGGCACTTGACTCCGACCCCTCACTTAACCTGTATTAAATCCTGACAGACAGTGTCTGGTTTTATCAAACCCAATGATTCCTTTTTTATGGAATTGAACTAGGCTCCTAACCCAAAATACATAAGACTTCTCAGTTTTCATCGCATAGTGATGAAAACGAAGTGTATATTCAAGGTAATCATGCACAGAACTATTTCACTATCAGAGTATGTAAAAAAGCGTAATGGAGTAGCTCTTGGCGCACCTGGCTCGATGAGTAATATGCTCAAACGTTCGCTAGGAGCGAGTTCGTTCAATTTGTTTTGGCAATACTGGAATCCAATATGGGGTTATTATCTTTCTCGAAAAATAATGAAGCCATTGAGTCAACTGTTTCCGATATGGCTAGCAATTATAATGACTTTCGCTGTTAGTGGTGCTTTACACGATTTGGCTATCACTTTGGTAAAGTGGGAGTTTACGTTCTTCTTTACACCATGGTTTTCCTTAATGAGTTTAATAGTTTTAGCTACAAAGAAATTTGGTATTTCATACCAAGAGCATGGTTGGCTGATTCGAGCATCGATAAACATTGCACTTGTAGTATTCTGTTTAGTTTTAACTCTTGCTGTTAAACGCCAATATGCCTAACAAGAAAATAAACAAGGACTTAAAACAGTTTGTTGTTTTTCGTCCCTCAAAATTTTAACAAACTATTTTAAGCCTGTTATTTAGGCGTTATGTTTAAGAGTGCCTTAATAATCGTCACCATAATATTCACAGCCAACTCCTGCGAGAGTAGGGAGGGCGATGAAATTAGCGATTATTCACCCTGAGAAGACCGATCCGAGCCTAAAAAGCCCGAAATAACGCTTGAATCAGGGGAGGCGTCCATATATGTCCGCGCTTTTCCGTCACCTTCTTTAGCCTACTCCAATCACAGTTCCATCCGGCAATAATTCTACCAGTTCTGCTTTCGGTCGTTTGGGCAGGCCCGGCATGCGCATGATATTACCGGTCAGGATAACCAGGAAACCGGCGCCTGCGCTGACCTGAATGTTTCTGACCGTTACCTGGAAATCACGTGGACGGCCATGCAATGTCGGGTCATCCGAGAGTGAACTGGGTGCCTTGGCAATACAGATCGGGAGCTTGCTCAAACCAAGATGCCTGATCATCTTGAGGTCTTTCTCGGCCTCCTTGCTGAAAGCTACATCGCTCGCGCCGTACATTGTCTGACAAACCTTCAGAACTTTTTCATACAAGGTATCTTCGAGCTGATACAGGGGACAAAAGGGCTTCTGTTTATCAACCGATGCCATCACCGCCCGGGCCAGGTCCTGCGCACCTTTGCCACCCTCGGTAAAATGACGGGATTCTGCAAATGAGACCCCAAGTTCTGCAACCCTTTCACGAACAACAGCGATCTCCTCGTCGGTATCATCGACAAAACGGTTCAGTGCAACCACCGGGTGTTTACAGAAATGAGCCACACTCTCGATATGCTTTTCGAGGTTCTCAAGACCGGCCCGTACCGCTTCCACATCGGGTTGATTGAGTGTGTCCTTGGCTTTGCCACCATGCAACTTCAGGGCCCTGACCGTGGCCACCACCACCACAGCATCAGGATCCAGACCGGCAGAACGGCACTTGATATGGAAAAACTTCTCCGCACCCAGGTCAAAACCAAAACCGGCCTCGGTCACCGTCCAGTCTGCATAGTGCATCGCCATGCGGGTGGCAAACACACTGTTACAACCGTGTGCAATATTGGCAAACGGACCACCGTGCATAAAAGCGGGTGTGCCTTCCAGCGTCTGCACCAGGTTCGGATGTATCGCATCTCTTAACAGCGCCATCATGGCACCGGTGATATTCAATGCCTTTAAATAGACCGGATCACCTTTCCAGGTGGTTCCCACCAGGATGTTGTCCAGCCTTGTACGCAGGTCGTCCACATCCTTGGCCAGGCAGAATATGGCCATGATTTCTGAAGCTGCGGTTATATCAAAACCACCTTCACGTGGAATGCCCTGCATCCTGCCACCCAGGCCGATGACAATATTACGCAGGCTGCGGTCGTTCATATCCATCACCCGCCGCCAGACAATCTGGCGTGGATCCAGTTTCAGTTCATTACCCTGAAAAATGTGGTTATCGATACTGGCGGATATCAGGTTATTGACCGTCGTGATGGCGTGGAAATCACCGGTGAAATGCAGGTTGATTCGATCCACTGGAACAATCTGGGCATAACCGCCCCCGGTTGCACCGCCCTTGATACCAAGACAGGGACCCAAAGATGGCTCACGCAGTGCCAGGCAAACGGACTCACCCAGGCTGTCCATAGCCTGTGCCAGGCCGATGGAAGTGGTGGTTTTACCTTCACCGGCAGCCGTTGGTGTGATGGCCGAGACCAGCACCAGGTGGGATTTACCGCTACGTTTGCGAGGCCTGTCCAGCGCACTCAGATTGACCTTGGTGATTTCATTGCCATAGGGCATCAAATCTGCGTCATCTACACCAAGTTTTGCAGCAATTTCCTTGATCGGCCTTGTGCTGGCCTGTTTGGCAATTTCATAATCGGTAAGCATAACCATACCCTCGTTATTCAATGTTGCCGGGAGACCAGCAAACCTGCGAAGGA
>PVMK01124871.1_pt1 | contig 21745 bp, 16 predicted proteins | sample 1853481 | NCBI WGS metagenome assembly PVMK01 (sample SAMN08533507, study PRJNA380276) | Marine sediment metagenome, whole genome shotgun sequencing project.
AAAGCCCCTATACTCCCTCGATCAATCCTAAGGGGTGGCCCCGGCCTGAGATGTTTGTCATTGCGACGAACGAACCCTTGAACCTGATCCGGTTAATACCGGCGTAGGAATAGGTCTCGCTTCACCGATCTAACGTCGCACACCGGGTCTCTTATGTATTTGGGAGACTCAACATGCCATTCACATCACGCTCTCTGGCTGCCGCTTTTGCGCTGGCTGGTTTATATATCCCCGGCCATAGTCTGGCCGCACCTGATGATGCCCTCGAAGAAATCATAGTTACGGCCAACTTTCGTAACACCCAGTTAATGGATGCGATAGGCAGCATCAGTGTGGTGGGCGAACGCACCATCAGTGAGCGGGCGGCGCAACACCTGCAGGATATCCTCAACGCAGTGCCCAACGTAACCTGGGCCGGGGGCGCCTCGCGCAGTCGCTTTGTGCAGATTCGCGGGGTGGGAGACCTGGAGCAGTTTTACGACCCCAAGTACTACCCCTCGGTGGGCATGATGCTGGATGACCTGGAACTGGGCGACAGTGCCAATGCCGGAATGCTGTTCGATGTGGCGCAGGTAGAAGTATTACGCGGACCACAGGGCACGCGGTTTGGCGCCAGCGCCCACGCCGGTATGATCAATATCAGGACCAACGCACCCACCGACGAATTCGAAGGCGAACTCAGTGGTGGCGCCGGCAATTACGACAGTTACAACCTGGGCCTGGTGTTGAGCGGCCCCTTGAATGACCAGCTGAAAGGCCGTTTGGCAGTGCAGCAGAATAACAGTGACGGCTATATCGACAACGATCGCCTCAACAAGGACGACAGCAATAACTTTGATGAATTGACCGCGCGGGCCAGACTGCAGTGGGACCCGTCTGACACCGCCCGGTACGATTTTAGTGCTTTTTACTTTGACAGTGACAACGGCCAGGACGCCTGGTCACTGGACAATGAGCGCACCACCTACTCGGACCAGCCGGGCAAGGACACCCAGGAAACACTGGCATTTACCGCCGGGGGAAACTGGCTGCTGGACAGCAGCCATTCAATGGAAGCGGTGGTCAGTTACACCGACTCGGATCTGCACTACAGTTATGACGCCGACTGGATCTCCAATGAATTCTGCGAGACCTACCTGTGCTCATTCGGCAATGACACCGCCAGGGAAATTTTTGACCGCGAGCGCGACAAATGGATCGCCGACATTCGTTTTCTGGGTGGCGACAACGACCTGAACGCAGGCGACGCACGCTATGTTGTCGGCCTGTACGCCAACCATGGTACAGAGACCCTGGATTACCGCTACCCCAGCGTCTGGTATGGCGACTACTCCTCCAGCAGCGATTACGATACCGAGCGCTATGCCATTTACGGTGAGTACGAGTATGCGCTCAGCTCGAAGTTGACCCTGGTCGCCGGCCTGCGACTGGAACACTTCGAGGACGACTATCACGACAGCAACGGCTTTCGCACCGATAACAGTGATGACCTGTGGAACGGTGAGCTAAGTGCCCGCTACGAGTTCAGTGAAAACACCATGGCCTATGCCACCGTGGCGCGTGGCAGCAAACCCGGTGGCGTCAATACCACCGCCAGCGCCAACCAGCCCTGGATGTCGCCGCCCTTCCAGGACTTCACCCGGGGCAAGCTGAGCTTTGACGATGAAACTCTCCTGAACACGGAAATCGGCCTCAGAACAGAGCAGTTCGACCGACGCCTGTCCCTGAGCCTGGCCCTGTTCCACGCCAACAGGGACAACGCCCAGTTGGAAAGCTGGATGTGGGATGACCAGGCGGGCCTGTGGATCGGCTACCTGGACAGCAGCAGTGACGCCACCAATTACGGGTTGGAACTGGAGAGTACATTTGCGGTAACCGAGAGTATCGAGCTGTTTGCCAACCTGGGCTGGCTGCACGCGGAAGTTGATTCCATCGAAGCCTTTGATCTGGATGAGTGGCAATTCGTCACCAAAAAGAATCGCGACCAGGCCAAGTCCCCCGAGTACCAGTACAATATCGGCGCCAGGGTGGCATTCAATGCGCGGTGGTCAGCGCGTATCGAAATGGAAGGCCAGGACGACAGTTTTTACGGTTACTATCACGACGGCAAACTGGACAGTTATGACCTGCTCAACGCCAGCCTGAACTGGCGCGCGGGCAACATCGCCGTTGCCTTGTGGGGACGCAACCTCAGTGATGAAGACTACGCCGTACACGGCTTGTATTTTGGCAATGATCCGCGGGATAACTTCGGCGCCTGGCAGAATGAAACCTACCTGCAACTGGGTGAGCCGCGCACCTATGGCGTCAATGTCAATTACAGCTTTTGAGTTAAGGGCACTCTGGTTTACTCATGATACGTCACTCCCGCGGAAGCAGGAGTCCAGTAAATTCGGTAAGTTATAGATTCCCGCCTGCGCGGGAATGACATTGTTCATAGCCTCCTGAAATCGCAAAAGGTATTGAGAGAATGACTGGTGAACTATCTACCGCGTTGATTGTGGAGATTCTGGCTACCACCGCCAATGCGATATTTATCGTGCTGTTAATCAAGGAAAAAATTCTCTGCTGGGCGTTCGGTATCGCCGGCAGTGTGCTCAGCATCTATCTGTTTGTCGATGCCAGGTTGTACTCCGAGGCATTTCTCTACCTGTTTTACGCGCTGATGGGCTGCTGGGGTTGGATGCGGTGGCACAAGCAGCTCGAAGAAGACAACAACCCCGTTATCAAATGGCAGCTGAACTTGCACACCAGGGTTATCTTGATCTCCTGCGCTGTAGCACTGGGCCTGGGCTATAGCGTGCAGCTTTTTACTGACGCACAGCGCCCGTTCTTTGATGCCTTCACCACCGCCTTCAGTTTTGTCGCCACCTATATGGAGATCACCAAGGTTCTGGAAGCCTGGATTTACTGGATTGTCATCAACCTCGCTTCCGTCTGGCTATACCAGGACCGCAGCCTGGATATTTACGCCGTGCTGATTGGTTTTTACAGCATCCTCTCCGTATGGGGTTTTATCAGTTGGCAAAAAGCCTATCGAGCGCAGACCACAGCTTGATACGACCAGGTAAGCCAGTAAGTAAGCTACTTGCGTAATCCTCGCAACAGAGCTTACGAGCTGGCTGCGTCCGCCGGGCTGGCAAGGCGCACGTTCTCAGAGATTTTCCAGCCCCGGTTCTCCAGTGCCGCCCTCGCCTGGGGGGAAGCCTGCCCTTTCAGCAAAAGTTTCTTGCGCTTGATACCACGTTCGGCCATTTGACCGGATGCCGCTCCAGTGGATTCTGCCACGCCCTGGGTCCAGGCCAGGTAATCGATGGGGAAAGCACCCACCAGACTGCCGGAGCGCGATACCAACCATGGGTTACCGGAAATATCGACGATATCCCCCGTTTCAACCGTTGTGATGTAGTCGGCCAGCATTTCAGCGTAATGGTGCAGGAAATGGGCGATCTGTCGATCCGGCGCAGACGTTGCAAATGCAACAAAAATCTCCCGCCCCTTGATGTCTCCCATCCACTTCAATGCCTCACAGATCGCTGTTATCTCAGCAGGCGTGTAATTGTAATTCTTTAGCAGCGCATCGGCCTGGTAGCCCGCAACGCCCATCGCCAGCAACGTTTCCCTGTTGATCTTGGTAAGCGTGGCGGGTGGGTTGTCCTTGAGAAGGTTTTTCATCGATGCAACGCGGGTTACAGTCGCTGCAGTGCCAGCCAGGCTACCCGCAGTCCCCACACTTATCGCCATGGACGTCACCATGGCGCCGGCGGCGGTAGCACGTGCGACTTCGCCCAGGCGTTCCTGAAACGGTTCAAAATCCGTGTAGGGATCGACACCCATCGCCACCGCATAGCCACGTTTCACAGCATCATAGCCAACGGCAGTCTCGAATGCATTGTCCTGGTGAGGATCATCACTGGTAATAGAACTGCCTATATTACTTAACCAGCGCCCAACGCCCTTGGCCGCAGCCTTGGTGGTGTCGACCGGCTCATGCCACAGGGCCTTTCCACCCTCCACCATACCGGTGACCGCCCCCTTGGCCGCATCCTTGAATTCGTCACTGCCTTCCAGCTCTTCCAGCGCCCTGGTCGCCTTGATCTCCTGAATCCTTGCCAGCAACTCATTGCTTCCCGTCACGGTAAGCACACCATAGTCCGATTTAATCGTGTAAGTGTTCTGCGTACCGTAGTTGACGACTCGCTCATCAACCGCATAGCCCTCACCTGACAGCAGCGATTTCGGCAAAAAATCCGACGCGATGAGATCCAGCGGCGGTTGCTCGAAGGGTTCATCCAGAGCGCTCACCACTGAGGTTCCATACACCACAGTGGTAACAGCGAGCAGCCGCGATGCCCGCTTGAGGAATTTGTGCGATATCATCTATCTATCTCCGTAGTCAGGCTTAAATAGTGGAACCAGAAGAGAATAATATCAACAGGTTATTTTCCATTGCCCCCATGATGGATTGGTCGGATCACAACTGCCGTTACTTCTGGCGGCTGCTGACCACAGAAGCCCTGCTGTACACCGAGATGGTCACCAGCGGCGCACTCATTCACGGCGATCGGGAGCGATTCCTGCACTTCAATGCCCGGGAACACCCGGTGGCCTTGCAACTGGGGGGTAGCGACCCGGCGGATCTGGCGCGCTGTGCCAGCTGGGCACAGGAGTGGGGCTACGATGAGGTCAACCTGAACTGCGGCTGTCCCTCTGACCGGGTGCAATCGGGCATGTTCGGCGCCTGCCTGATGGCACAACCGCAGTTGGTGGCAGACTGTGTCAAAGCCATGCGCGATGCCTGCGACATTCCAGTGACTGTGAAGCACCGCATCGGTATCGACGAGATGGAGTCCTATGAACAATTAGTTGCGTTTGTTGAACCAGTCGCGGCGGCAGGCTGTTCGGTCTTTATCGTGCATGCACGCAAGGCCTGGCTGCAGGGGTTGTCTCCGAAGCAGAACCGGGAAATCCCACCACTCAACTACCCCTGGGTGTATCAGCTGAAGAAAGACTTCCCGCAGCTGAGCATCGTGATCAACGGCGGCATCCAGACCCTTCAGGAGTGCCAGACCCACCTGGAGCATGTAGACGGCGTGATGATAGGACGGGAGGCCTACCAGAACCCCTGGATGCTGGCGGAGGTGGACTCACTACTTTTCGGGAAAGACAAACCGGCCAATTCCCGCGATGATGTTATCGCTGCCCTACTCCCCTATGTGGAGCGGCAGCTCGCTGGCGGAGCCCATCTGAACCACATCACCCGTCATATCCTCGGCCTGTACCAGGGCGTACCGGGTGCCAGGAAATTCCGGCGCCACCTGAGTGAAAACGCTTACAAGAGAGAGGCGGGACTTGAGGTGCTGGCCGAGGCCTATAGACTGGTTCGAGACGAGATGCATAGGGGTCAGAGCTGAAGATCTGACCCCGATCAAACTGGCGGCTAAAAGCTAGCTGTGCTCCAGGGCGGTCATCAAGTCCTTGAAGCGGGCGCGATTTGCATCGCTCATATCCATCAATATCTGATGAGCTTCAATCACTTTTTCCTTCACCGCCTGCTCACTGCCACCCACCGTGGGGATCTCAGTAATATGCTGCGCATCACTGCAAACCTCCTCATGCAGTACGAACAAGCGATGGAAGCCCATGCTTTTCAGCAGGCGGTTGATCCCGGGATCACATGAATAGATAGCCGGCTCAAAACCGAACTTTTTCTTTACTGTCAACGCCAGCTTGGCCAACAGGCCCAGAGTGGTGCTGTCGATACCCTCGGCATCGCACACATCGACCCAGACACTGGCGAATTCCGGGTCGTCGAACATGCGCTGAAAGTAATCGTCAATAGTCGTGCACAAAGTGAGACGGACATCACCCACCAGGCGGATGACGTAGGAGCCTTCATGGCTGGCCGCTAGAATTCTTCCCTCCGTCATATCAGCCTCGCTTGCTGATAAACAGGGCGGCGATATCATCGGGCGCGGTCTCAACGTGATCCAGGCCCAGGCGCGTCACCAATTCTTCCGGCGAATCAGCTGTCTGTTCAAAAACCTCCAAAAAGTATTTTTCTTTCTCTATAAGGTTTTTGGGCGGCAGGATTTCGAGAATACCATCGGAGAACAGAGCCAGCATAAAGCTCTCTGGCAGGTCTATCATGTGCTCTTCGAAATGGGCGTCTTCCATAATCCCGACGGCGGAGCCCTCCCCGCGCAAATAGCGCGCGCCCTCCTTGGAAACCAGCACTGGCTGCGGCAAGTGCCCCGCCACGCTGTAACGCAATGTGTTGTCCTGCATATCCAGCAGGCCAACAACCATGGTGGCGAACTTGCCCACTCCCAGGTCCAGCAATTCCTTGTTGGCACGCTTGAGCATGGCCACCGGGCTCAATATGGTGTCGTCGTGTCGGCGCATCAAATCAGATCGTTTGCGGGCGAACAGGTTCTTGAGCAAAATTGTGGCAAAAGCGGAGGAACTGCCGTGGCCGGACACATCGGCCATAAAGAAAGTGACGAAGTGGTCGCCCAGGGTGAAGTAATCGGTGAAATCACCGCTGAGGTAGAGAGAGGGAATAACCGTGTGACTGAACACGTAATCGCCCAGTACCAGGGGCGTTGCCGGCAGCATACGCAGCTGCACCTGCCGTCCCGCCTGCTGGTCCTGTTCCAGCATTTGTACCGTGCCGCGCAACTCAATATTTGCCGCTTCCAGGCGCTGGCGTGACTCCTGCAACTCTCTGCGCATCTGGCGTTGACGCACGCAGCGTTCAATAGACCTGAACAGGGCGGCCTTGTCTTCCACCGGGCGCAAAAAGAAATCGCTGGCGCCCAGGCGCAGGGCCGTCATCATACGGTCAACATCCGCGACATCACTGAACATAATAGCCGGAACCTGCACATCCATTTCACGCAAGGTACGGCGGGCTTCACCCCAGGAAACATCCTTGAGATCCAGCTCACACAGGATGACATCCAGGTCGCTACCGCTGCCAAGGGAATAAGTCGAATTGTTGACGTCGGTCACGACCTGGGTTTTAAAACCCGCAGACGACACAAGTTCAGCCAGCGCTTCGGCACGGGCCGGATCGTCGTCAACTATAAGTACACTGCCGTTTGAGGCCATCATAAAAGACTTGGATGGTGCGTTCGGCGTGACAGTACGCCCATCATGCGACTCAAGCAACCGGATTAATCAAGCTTTGGGCAGGATTTCACAACTTTGTGACATTTTTGGCTGCCTTTCCCAGGGCGATAACCCGGGCATGAGTGACGAGGTACAACAGATCAAAACTCCTCCCAGTCTTCCCCCTCTTCAAAATCGGAGAAGCTGTCCTCTACCACGCCACCATTTATAAAGGCTTTGCGATATTGCAGATAGGCGTCCCGTATGAAGATATAGCGATCGCCGGTGATCAAATCTTCCGCCTTCATCAGGCGCGCCCGGATATCGATGACCTCGACGGTCCAGAAGATATAGGCCGCTTGCGTGTCATCCTGCAGGGCGGGAATAGAGGTATAAGTATCAACAAAGTAGCCCGTTAAGCTGCGTACAGTACGGGGGCCAATCAGAGGCGCCATGAGGAAGGGGCCACTGTCTACACCCCATACCGCCAGGGTCTGGCCAAAATCCGCAGGCCGGTGATCAAGCTCCATGCGGGATGCCACATCAAAGAAACCGAGCAAGCCCACGGTGGTGTTCACCACGAAGCGCCCGCCGCTGTGGAAGGCATTGCCCGGGCGGCCCTGCAACAGTGAGTTGATAATAGTATTGAATTCGTAGATGTTGGCGATGAAGTTAGTGACGCCGCGCTCTGCAGAATCGGGCATGATGAATTGATAGCCCCTGGTCACCGGCTTAAGCAGATATTTGTCCAGGGTTTCATTGAAGGCGAATACGCGACGGTTCATCGACTCCCAGGGGTCGAGGTCTTTTTCTGGCTCCAGCGCCCAGGCTGAAGCCATGGGAAGTGCCAATAAAAGGATCAAAAAGTAGCGCGATAGGGTCATTAAAAGACCAGCCATTACTGTGAGAGTGGCATGTTACGCGCAGGCTGCGGGCGGATCAACCGTTGTTTCTGCGCAATTTCAATGACCTGTGACATGCACCACAGATTGCTCAAAAAGCTGCTCGAGCTGCTCCCCACCGAAGGCGAGCATCGACTCCTCAGCCATACCCAATTCGACGGCCAAATCCGCCAATAACTCGCCAGCGGTAGCGGTGCTGTTGTCCCTTATCAGTTCCACCAGACGGGCCGTCGCCGCATTGAGCTCCATAAACCGAACCTTGTCTTCTCTATCCCTGTATACCACCAGGTATGTGGGCTCCTCCTCCGCCACGGCCGGCCTGAAACCCGGGCCGATTCTGTGCACCGGAAACTGGTAGCTGAGCAACCAGGCCAGCGGTGACAGCCGCGGCACTGCGGCCAGCATATCGTCTACGGTGACGGCTTCCGGTAACTCTTCCTGGGAGACATCGAGGGCGATTTCCACCCATTCGTAGTGCGCCAGCTCCGCCATAAACGGCGGGTCGCAGTCGCGGTGGCTGTAGTCCTGCATCAGGAACTGCAGGAACTCCTGGCTGATCTCCAGAAAGTAGGGTGTGTGGCAGCGGTGCTGGTGGATAAACGTGCGCACCAACTGGTGCCAATCCGCATCCTCGTACAAGCTGCGCAGCACGGGAAACCCACCGCTGATAAAGCCTTCAATATTGTTGTAAACCAGATCCTGGTAGATCTGCAGGCGGCGGGGCTCCACGCCCGCAGGCGCCGGCTGTTGCTGCGGATCTCGCAGATAGCGCGCCATGGTCAGCTGGCTATCTTGAAATGCTGATATACCCATTTAGCCCACCGCCTCAACCAGGGCGCCCTGGCTCTCTCGCTGCAATTCTCGAATCTGTGTGATTTCCTGCAACAATTCATCCAGGGGCGGCAGGTTGAAATCTCTTTCCAGCAGAGTTGGCAAGGGGCCCAGCCGTTGGTACGCCTCTGCCAGCAGTGCCCAGACCGGGTCGATGACATCGGCGCCGTGGGTATCCACTTTCAGGTCATCGGCCTCATCGTAGTGCCCCGCCACATGAATGTAACGGGCCCGCTGTAATGGCAGCGCGTCGAGAAACTCAATCGGGTCGTAGCTGTGATTGATACTGTTCACGTAGATATTATTGACATCCAGCAGCAGGTCACAACCGCTCTCCTGGACCACCGCAGTGATGAATTCCGCTTCGCTCAACTCTGCCAGTGGCTGGGCATAGTAGGAGGCATTTTCCAGGGCTATCGGCTGCCCTATGATGTCCTGCACCTGCTGCACCCGGGCCACCACGTGGTGCACAGCCTCCTCGGTAAAGGGAATGGGCAACAGGTCGTAGAGATGCCCTTGTGCGGCGCAATAACTGAGATGTTCGCTGTACAGGGGCACGTCCATCTCGCCCATCAAGTCGCGCACGGACCGCACCAGATCCTCATCGATAGGATCCGGCCCACCAATATCCAGTGACAAACCGTGTAATACAATCGGATAGCGCTCCGCCAGTTGCCGAAACTGCTTGCTGAAGCGACCGCCGACGCCGATCCAGTTTTCCGGCGCGACCTCCATAAAGTCTACCGCTCCCTGGTGCATGGATAGCAGCGGACCCAACAGGGCCCGCCGTAGGCCGAGACCCGCTCCGTGGAATTCCCGGTGTTGGTCAGGCATTATTACCCGCCGCAACTACCTTCGCCTTCGGACTTGGCTTTGCCCTTATTAGCGCCGCATTTACCTTCGCCGCAACTACCTTCTCCTTTGGCCTTTTTGTCACCGCAGCTACCTTCCGCCTTTTTGTCACCGCAGCTACCTTCGGCCTTTTTGTCGCCGCAGCTACCTTCCGCCTTTTTGTCACCGCAGCTACCTTCGGCCTTTTTGTCGCCACAATTACCTTCGGCGTCCTTGCCATAGCTGGCGAGGTCGTAACCACCACTGAGCTGCTGCGCGGAGAAAGGATTCGTTTCAGCGGACACCATAGGAGCAATGGAAGCCGCCAGGAACGCTGCGCCCAGAGCGGCCGCGAGTGGTTTTTTAATTGGAGTCATGATGTATTCCCTGTAAGTCATTTAGTGTTGTAATACTACCCGACGTGCCCTGGAGACCATTGCCACCTCAAGTATTCGTGAAAGTTATGACAGAGTATTAAAGCGGAAGTTTCATGACATCTCTATGACAAATGAAAATAATTGCAGGAATTTACCCCTATATTATTCATGGCTTTTATCCAGCCACTGCTGCACCGACCGCCATTGTTCCTGCAAGCGCTTCTGGGATACCGCCTGCCGGGTCCCCGAGATTCTGAGCGAACAGGGACACCCGCAGCTCCTCCAACATCCAGCGATATTGGCGGGCCGGCGCGCACAGCAGAAGCAATCCGGCTCGCTTTTCCACCGAATTCCACAGGGGCTGCGCCAGCGTTTGCAGCAGTGCCGTGTACTTCTGGTCTTTGGCGTATTGCCCGCTGAGACGCTCTACCCGGGTACGCAGGGCTTTCAGGTAGCGTGGATACTGGGCCGACCACTCCCGCGGAGTGTCGCGCTGGAAACCCACCTGCAATAAATGCTGCAGTTGTTGCTCGACATCCGCCCGGGAATCCAGCCACTTGCCCGCATCGAGGCCGGCCAGCTTGTGCCGCAACTCGGCCAGCACTTTAAGGAAGTTCAGCAGCACAGACTCCATCTCTTTAGCGCGGGTTATTACCTTGCTCTTGCCCCCGGCCATTACTTCCCCAAAAGCCTCTTCACCAAAGGGCAAGTCCCGGTCCAGGCTCATGGCCTGCACATAGGCCCCGTCGATGAGATCTTCTATCAGGGCGGCCCGGTCCAGGCCGGCTCCCGCCAGCACCAGATTGAACTCGTTACCGCGCAACATCTGCTTACGCAGATACTTTACCTGCTGGGCACTGCCCAGGCGCAACAAACGCAATACGCCCAGGCGATGGCGCAGGCGGGCTTCGCCCGGGTAATCACAAAGTTCGATGGCAACTGTCTGCCCCCTGTCTACCAGTGCCGGGTAGGACACGATATCCACGCCGGCCTGCCGGAAGCGCCACTCCCTGGGTAACTCCCCAAAATCCCAACGGCTCACCCCCTCCCTCGCCGGGGATTTTTGCTCACTGGAACTGATGCTCTGGCGCGTATCGGTGCGAAAGCGCTCAATAAGCTCGCCCAGATCCCGGCCCTGCTGCAACAGACGGCCCTGGGCATCTACTACACGCACATTCATACGGTAGTAGTCATCCAGCTTCTCCAGGGCCCAATCATCGCGGCCCAGTGCAACCCCACCCAGGCCAGCCAGGCAGCGCGACAGCACATCCAGCAGATCCACATTATCCGGCTGTTGTTGTGTCAGTAGCTGTGCCAGTGCCTTGTCGACATAATCCGGCGCGGGTACCAGGCGTTTGCGCTTTTCCTTGGGCAGGCCCTTCACCAGCGCAATGCACTTCTCGCGCAGCAAACCGGGCACCAGCCAATCGAAGCGAAAACGCGGCACGCGGTTTAGCAGTGCCACGGGAACGGTGACGGAGACACCGTCCGCGGCCTTGCCCGGTTCGAACTGATAGCTGAGTTTGAAGCGTATATCCTGCCACTGCAGATGGTCTGGAAACTGCTCCCCCACCCCCGCTCCCGGGTCCCGGGCCAGCAGGTTTTCCCGCTCCATGTGCAGTGCACGCTCCCCATCCGGATTGCGCTTTAACCAGGACTGCAAGCGCCCGGCGGTATAGGCATCGTCGGGTAAACGCTCATCGTAGAATTCAAACAGAACCTGCTCATCCGCCAAGATATCCCGGCGCCGGGTACGTGACTCCAGTTCTTCCAGCTGACGCACCAGGCCCCGGTTATGCTTCAAAAAAGCGGGGTACTGCCTATAGTTACCCGCTATCAGGCCTTCACGAATCAGCAGTGTCCGACTCTCCGCCGGCGCCAGCGGGCCATAGTGCACCGGGCGTTTATCGGCCACGGTAAGGCCGTACAGGGTCAGTCGCTCATAGGCCATCACCCGCCCGCTGCGCGATTGCCAGCGCGGCTGGGAATAGTGGTGCTTAAGCAGGCCCGGGTTGATGCCGATGACCCACTGGGGGTCTATGGCGCCGACTTCCCTGGCAAACACCCTGGAAGTCTCCACGATTTCCGCCGCCACCAGCCACCTGGGCTTTTTGCGCGCCTGGGATGAACCCGGAAATATCTGCAATTTGCGATTGCGGCTGCCCAGGTATTCCCGGCCCTCGTCAAACTGGGCAATGTTACTCAACAGGCCATTCAGTAGGGCCACATGCACGCCCCGATAGTTTTCCTCTTCCGGTAGAGAGGCCCGCGGTTTCAACTTCTGCGCGCGACAGGCAATGCTGAGCTGGCGGTGGATGTCGCGCCATTCGCGCATGCGCATGAAAGACAGAAACTCCCGCTTGCACAGCTTGCGCAACTGGTTCTGGCTCAAGTCCTGGCGCTGCTCCTCATAGTATTGCCACAGCGCCAGCCACGCCATGAAGTCCGAGCGCGGGTGTCGAAAACGAGCGTGCATCTGGTCCGCCTGCTGCTGCTTGTCCGCCGGGCGCTCCCGTGGGTCCTGCACCGTCAGCGCGCTGGTAATCACCAGGATTTCTTCCAGGCACCCCTGCTCGGCGGCGGCCAGCACCATGCGCGCCAGACGCGGATCCACCGGTAAGCGGGCCATGCGTTTGCCCACCTGCGTCAGCTTGCCGGCAGGGCTTACCGCGCCCAGTTCCTCGAGCAACTTATAGCCGTCGCGCACCAGGCGCGAGTCAGGCGGGTTGATAAAGGGGAATTTTTCCACCTCACCCAGACCCAGGGTCAGCATTTGTAACACCACCGCCGCCAGGTTGGTACGCTTGATTTCAGGGTCGGTGAATTCGGGCCGCGCCTTGAAATCCTCTTCGCTGTATAGACGGATGCACACACCCGCCTCCACCCGTCCGCAACGCCCCTGCCGCTGATTGGCACTGGCCTGGGAAATAGGTTCAATGGGCAGGCGCTGCACCTTGGTGCGGTAACTGTAGCGACTGATACGCGCCTCGCCCGGGTCGATCACATAGCGAATGCCGGGCACGGTGATGGATGTTTCCGCCACATTGGTGGCCAGCACAACGCGGGTACCGCGGCGACGGGAGATGTCGAACACCCGGTTCTGCTCGGCCTGGCTGAGCCTGGCGTACAGGGGCAGAATATCCAGTGACGTGGCCGTGCGCAGCGCCCTGGCCAACTCCCTGATATCGCGCTCCCCGGACAAAAACACCAGAATATCGCCGCGCACATCGAACTGCCCCGCATCGATATCCTCCACCAGGGAGACAATCTGCTGCTGTACGCCCTCATCCTTATCCTCGGCAGAGTCCAGGTATAAGGTCTGCACCGGGTAGGTGCGCCCTGAGACCTCGATAACCGGCGCCCCGTTGAAGTGGCGGGAGAAACTCTCCACATCGATGGTGGCTGAGGTGATGATTAATTTCAGGTCGGGCCGTTGCACCAGGATGCGCTTGAGATAACCCAGCAGGAAGTCGATATTGAGGCTGCGCTCGTGCGCCTCGTCGATAATGATGGTGTCGTATTTGCGCAATAATCGATCGCGCTGCATCTCCGCCAGCAGGATACCGTCCGTCATCAGCTTGACGGCGGTAGCTTCGGAGACCTTGTCCGTGAAGCGCACCTGATAGCCAACCAACTCACCCAGCTCCGTGTTCAACTCCTGGGCAATCCGCTGGGCGACAGTGCGCGCCGCAAGCCGACGAGGCTGGGTATGGCCAATCAACTGCCGCCTGCCACGGCCCAGTTCCAGGCAGATTTTGGGTAACTGGGTGGTCTTGCCTGAGCCGGTTTCACCGGCGATTATCACTACCTGGTTTTCACGGATCGCGCGGGCAATCTCCTCTCGCCGCGCGGCGATGGGCAGTTCTTCCGGGTAAATGATTTCCGGAACGCGTCTTTCGCGTTCTGGGGAGTCTTGCATCATGCAGGCCTGCCAATAGTTCTTGCGCGGCTCAAACGCAGAAAATAGGTTATGCTTTACGCTGTTTCAATCCTGTAAGGTTCTCGCCATGTCAAAGTTGAGCAACTTCACCTACGATGAAATAACCATAGGGCAAACGGCCACGTATTCCAAGTTGGTCCAGGAGCAGGACATTCAGCTGTTTGCCGCCGCATCCGGGGATGTCAACCCGGTACACCTGGACGCAGATTTCGCCGCCGGCACAATGTTCAAGGGACGCATCGCCCACGGCATGTTGACCGGCGCCCTCATCTCGGCGGCACTGGCCATGGAACTGCCCGGCCCTGGCACCGTCTACCTTAGCCAGTCCCTGCGCTTTCGTCTGCCGGTAAGAATCGGTGACACGATTACCATCAAGCTGGAGGTCACCGACAAACAGGACAAGCGCAAGTTCGTAACACTGGACTGCAAGGCGTTTAACCAGAACGATAAACTGGTAGCCAGTGGCAGCGCTGAGGTGATGGCACCCAGCGAGAAATTACTGATAGAGCGTCCCGCCCTGCCTCGCGTGCAAATCGAAGACTAGGCCTGCTCCCCGGACGATCCGGGATCACCTGCCCCGGTGGCTTGTTGCTCGGCGAACTGCTGCGGATCAAGATACATCAGGCGCAACATGGTGGCGCCCCCCTGCCCTCCGGGGTCTGCTGCAAGCACCATGACATTGAGTTCATCCTGCTCCACGGTGACGGCGGTAACACCAAAAATCATGCTACTGCTGCCACCGTTGCCACCGAATACCGGCACTTCTTTCTCATCGCCCAGGGCCTGGGAGATATTGCCAATCAAGGTCGCCAGGCTGGCCCGAAAGGCCCCGTAATTGAGCTTGCCCTTAAATTCCGTTTGATCCAGAGACAAATCGAAGCGCACCGTGGACTTGTCTTCCATCTGCACCGTGGTCAGATAAACGGCACTGCCACCAGAAATTTCTTTGTACACATTCTTGGCATCGGTGCGCGCAGACTCGATAAATGCCCTGTGCAGTATATTAGCGGACATCAACAGGAACTTTTCCCGGGGAATTGACTGGGTCTGGAATTGCGCCATAACAACCTCGATATATGGGGGTCGACAAGTCTAATACCCCCGGCTACGACGATCAACAAAGCTTAACTGTGAACTATGTCGCTATATGTTAGCCGCGGCTGGTTCGGCAGACATACATTCTGGTATTATCCCTGCCAGTAATAGTGTGGAACCCTGGTAATAACCGTGCTGTTTTCGATCATGAACGCCCTACCTGGCAAACTTTTTCGTGCAACGTGGCAGCCGTGCTGCGCCGCGACACTGGCCTGTGTGCTGTTGTTTTTACCACCGCTCGCCGTTGCACAGGCGGGAGCGCTGGAAGCACTTACGACAGAGCGCCAGATGCTCACACGGGAGCTGGAGCAGTACCAGAAAACCCTGGATATTCTACAAACCGATGGTACGCCGCCGGAGCAAAGCAGCAATCCCGCCGTGAAGAAGCTGGCGCAGGAAATGGTCAGTATCAGGGAGCGCCTCATCGCGATCACTGAACAGGAAGTTATCTTGCTGCAGGAACAAATTATCGCCGCCAAAACTGTGAGCACTGCCCCACCACCGGGGGCTGAACCCGTTATAACGGAGGCGATCGAGAGCAAGCCGCTGCGCACCCACACCGTTGATTACACCCTGGAGCAGGAAGCTGAAAACGTAGAACGCTTACATGCCCTGTTATTGGGTTACTACACGGAATTACAGGAATCGGCCCGCACCCTGCCAACGGCAGAAGAAGTCTCCCGGCGCGAAGCGGCGCAACGCGAGGCAGAAAAGCTGGCCAGGATACCTTTCAGCGCGGACAAAGTCCGGCTCAACGGTTCCGAGGGCAGCACCGCGCTGACCCAGATCACGCAACGCCTGATGGACCCCAGTGTGCCGGAAAGCCGCCGGGATATCGCGCCGATCTGCTCGATCAGAACCCGCTTGTTTGGTTCACTGGTCGGCAGCGAAAGCCGCAGCCTCCAGCCCGTGGGGAAAAACCACTATGTGGCAAAAATACGACTGCAACCCGGCGACACCACCCTGAGGATTGAGGAGCATCGCTGGGAGGTTCGAGTACCCCAAAACCTCAACGCCAGTGACTTTCTCATCACTCTGTACCGGCCGCCGGGCAGCATCCCGGAGTTACATGTATTCGCCATTGATGACCTGCTGGCAGAGGATCAACCCCACATCCCCGCCTGGCTGCCCGACGAACTGAAGATCAAACCCCCGGCCGGATGAGGCGCGACAACACGCCCTGGCGCCCTGTACAGCCGGCCTCCCTGCAATGGAATGACGCTGGTGACCCCATCTCGGCGGAGTTCGGCGACGTCTATTATTCCGGGGATAACGGCCTGGAGGAAAGCCGCTACGTCTTTTTGCAGGGCAACGATCTGCCCCAGCGCTGGCGGCGTCACTGTCGCAGGCATTTTTGTATCACCGAAACCGGATTTGGCACCGGCCTCAATTTCCTGCTGACCTGGCAGGCCTGGCGCGAATTGCCAGAACCGCGCCCCGACCTGCACTACCTCTCTATCGAGAAGCACCCCCTGACCAGGGAGGATCTGGCCAGGGCTCTGGCCAACTGGCCCGCCCTGGAGTCACTGGCGGCAGCCCTGATAGATCACTACCCCGGTCTGCTGCCAGGGCAACATCGCGTACTACTGGAGCAGGGGCGAATAACGCTGGATCTGTGGTGGGAAGATGTGGCGAACGCCCTGCCCGACCTGGCCAGTCGCGGGCGTGCATTGGTAGACGCCTGGTACCTGGATGGCTTCGCACCGGCCTGCAATGCAACTATGTGGTCCAGGGATGTGCTGCGCGCCGCGGCGAGGCTGAGTCATCCGCAGGCGAGCTTCGCTACCTTTACCGCCGCCGGGCAAGTGCGCCGAGACCTGGCGGATGCGGGCTTCGAGGTGAACAAGGCCCCCGGCTTCGGGCGCAAACGGGAATGTCTGCGCGGTCACATAAAGCGTACCGCCGCATCGGAGCCGGCGACCGATACGCCCTGGGATGTTGCCGGCATAGTTACGGCTATACCTGCCAGTGCACTGGTTGTGGGCGGCGGCCTGGCAGGGTGCGCTGCCGCCGCGGCGCTGTCCCGGCGCGGCATTGCAGTCACGTTGCTGGAAAAGGGCAAACTGGCGAGCGCCGGTTCCGGCAACGACCAGGGTATTTTATATACGCGTCTTTCGCGCAAGCACTCTTCACTCACTGACTTCGCACTGCAGAGCTTTCGTTTTGCGTCGCTATTTTACCGCGCCATGTTCCAATCCGGCCAGCTCACCACAGGACTTGACGGCGCTCTGTGCGGCAGCTTTCACCAGAGCGACAATACAGCGGAGCTGAACGCCCTTGGGGAGGTGCTCACGCAGCTGCCGGACCTGGCCCAGGTGCTGGATGCACAACAGGCGGTGGCGGTACTGGGCATCGAGCAAGCCGGCGCCGGCTACTGGTACCCCGGGTCCGGCTGGCTGCGCCCTGTATCAGTGTGCCGCGCCCTGGTAGACACTGGCAACATCGAGGTCATCGAAGACTGCGGTGAGATCGCCCTGGAAAACAGCACCGGACAATGGCAGGCGCTGGTCAACGGCAGCGCAATTGCCAGCGCCCCCTGCGCCGTGGTGGCTACTGGTACAGCAGCCACGAACATGCAACAACTGGGCTGGCTACCCCTGCAAGCTATCCGCGGCCAAACCACCCACCTGCCCACAACTGAGGTGTTCGAAGGGCTCAGGGCCGCCCTGTGCCACAAGGGCTATATCGCACCGGCCCGGGAGAGCCTGCACTGCATCGGCGCCACCTTCGATCTACACGATGACGAACAGGCTCTGCGAACGGAGGATCACCAACACAACCTGGACTCACTGGCAGATGCCGTGCCCGCCTGGCGCGAAACACTGACGGCGTTTGACCCAGCGACGCTGGCCGGTCGCGTCGGCTATCGCTGCGCCAGCCCCGACTACTTGCCAATGGTGGGCCCGGTACCGGATGTAACTGCCTTCTTGCGCGACTATGCCCCCTTGCGCAAGAATGCCAGGCAAACTATTGCTATCGAGGGTGAGTATATGGAGGGACTGTACCTCACCACCGCCCATGGTTCCCGGGGCCTGACTTCCGCCCCCCTGGCGGCGGAACTACTGGCCAGCATGATCTGCTGCGAGCCCCTGCCACTGAGCCGCGAACTGAGCCGGGCTGTGGCGCCTGCGCGCTTCATCATGCGCGATCTCGCCCGTAACAGGATATAAACATGGCCGCAGTGCGCACCCTGGCTATTCTCTTTATCTGTCTGCCGATGTCGGCACTGGCTGTGCAGCAGTACGGCTTTCGCGTGACCGACCAAAAGCCCCAGCCACGGGAGAATTTTGTGCAGGGGTTACAGATACTGGACGGTTTTCTCTACGTCAGCACCGGCAATTACGGCAAGTCACATATACTGCGTTATCGTTTTGCCGATGGTGGGCTCGATACCGCCCGCAAACTGGACCCCCGTATTTTTGCCGAGGGCCTGACAGTGCTGCACGATAAGGTCTACCAGCTGACCTGGCGCAACCGCATGCTGCTGGTCTACAACCGGGAAGATTTGCAGGCCGAGCACTGGTTTTCCATCCCTGGCGATGGCTGGGGCTTGACGAATAATGGCCAGGAGTTGATTTATTCAGATGGCGGCGCACAACTGCACTTTCTTTCGCCCGAAACAGAACAAATCCTGCGCTCCATTACGGTCACCGAAAACGGCCGGCCGGTAGCAAAACTGAATGAACTGGAGTGGGTGAACGGCAAGATCTGGGCGAATATCTGGCAGACTGACCGCATCGTCATTATCGACCCAGGCACCGGTGTGGTCAGCGCCAGCATAAACCTGCAGGGCCTGCTGCCCACCGATCAGCGTCGCGCCGGCACCGATGTACTCAATGGCATCGCCCGGGACCCCGCCGATGGCTCGATCTGGGTAACCGGCAAACGCTGGCCGTGGCTGTACCAGATAGAGCTGGTGCCGGTACCCCGTACCTTGAAATAAATGAACGCAGTAAACTAATTCGCGCTACTGTCCCGTAACAGATAAACTGCGCCGTCGACTTTTCCAAACACAACCCGAGATCAAGCATGAGCAATAGCAGTATCGCCCTACCCAGCGCCCACCCGGCGTTCGAACCCATCCACCAGGAGACCATAGAGTCCCTCAACATCCGTGTGGAGCAGTTTGAGCATAAAGCCACGGGGGCAATGCACTATCACCTGGCCTCACAAAATAACGAGAACGTATTCCTGGTCGCCCTGCGCACGGTTCCTGAGGACTCCACCGGCGTGGCCCATATTCTGGAGCACACAGCATTGTGCGGCAGCGAACACTACCCGGTGCGCGACCCCTTTTTCATGATGCTGCGGCGCTCGCTCAACACCTTTATGAACGCCTTCACCAGCTCCGACTGGACCGCCTACCCCTTCGCCAGCCAGAACCGCAAGGACTTCAATAACTTGCTGGAGGTATACCTGGACGCGGTGTTTTTCTCGCGACTGGACCCCCTGGATTTCGCCCAGGAAGGCCACAGAGTGGAATTCGCCGAACCCGCCAACCCGGACAGTGAACTGGTATTCAAGGGTGTGGTATTCAATGAAATGAAGGGCGCCATGAGCTCCGTGAGCAGTACCCTGTGGAGCAAACTGTGCGAACACCTGTTCCCCAGCACCACCTACCATTACAACAGTGGGGGCGATCCTGAACACATCCCGGATCTGAGCTACGAACAACTGCAGGCCTTTTATCGCAGCCACTATCATCCCAGCAATGCCATCTTCATGACCTTTGGGGATATCGAAGCCAGCGCACACCAGGCGGTGTTCGAGGAAAAGGCCCTGGGTCGCTTCGACAAACTGGAGCAGCGCATTGAGGTGCAGGCAGAGCGACGCCTGCAGGCACCGCTGCGGGTTCAGGACAGCTACGCCTTTGACGAAAGTGGCAGCACAGACAAGAAGACACACCTGGTAATGGGTTGGATGCTGGGCGAGAGTACTGACCTGGAAAAATTGCTGGAGGCCCAGCTGTTATCCAGCGTGCTGCTGGACAACAGCGCATCACCACTGCAACACGCTCTTGAAACAACCGAACTGGGCCAGGCACCATCACCCCTGTGTGGCCTGGAAGACTCCATGCGAGAGATGGTGTTCTGCTGCGGCATTGAGGGCAGCGAGGCTGAACACGCCGACGCCCTGGAGCACATGGTACTGGAAGTACTGCGACAGGTCGCCGAGCAGGGCGTCAGCCTGGAGCGGCTGGAAGCGGTGTTACACCAGCTGGAATTGCACCAGCGTGAAATCAGTGGCGACAGCTACCCCTACGGTTTGCAGCTCATCCTGCAAGGCCTGGGCAGCGCCACGCACTACAGCGACCCAATCGCCGTACTCAACCTGGAGCCGATCATAGCCGGCATGCGCGAAAGGATTCGCGACCCGCTTTATATCCGTCGGCTGGCACAGGAGTTGTTGCTGGACAACCCGCACCGGGTAACACTGGTCATGACACCCGACACGGAATTATCTAACAGGCGAATGGCCGCCGAGTCCGCACGACTGGCCGCTATCAAAGTGGGCATGGATGAGCAACAACGCGCCGCCGTGGTACAACTTGCCGCAGACCTGGTAACACGCCAGGGGCAAGTCGACGACGAGAGTATTCTACCCAAGGTGGAACTCAGCGATGTCCCGGCGAGCCTGCCTGACCTCAGCTTTACCGAGAGCGACGCGGGGGGCATTCACACCACTACCTACGGCCAGGGCACCAACGGCATCGTATACCAGCAGGTCATCGCGCCGCTGCCCCAGCTGTCGAGTGAACAACTACAGGTGCTACCCCTGTACACCAGCATCCTGACGGAACTGGGTTTGGGCAACGACTCCTACCTGGAAGCGCAACATCGCCAGGCCGCGACAGTGGGCTCCATCAATGCCTTCAGCTCCATGCGCGGCCATGTGGAAGATGAACAGGCGATAACAGCGAACTTCGTCCTGTCGTCCAAGGCACTGCTGCGCAACGCCGAAGCACAAGCGCAATTGATGCACGACACGCTGCACACGGTGCGCTTCGACGAGACCGACAGAATCCGCGACCTGATCGCCCAGCAGCGCGCGCGGCGGGACCAGTCCATTACCGGCAACGGCCACGGCCTGGCGATGGCCGCGGCATGTGCCGGCATGAGCCCGCTGGCGCAATTGAACCACCAGTTATCGGGCCTGGCAGGCATAGGAAGTTTACGCGCGCTGGATGATCGCCTGCGCGACCATAAGGAATTGGATGCCTTCGCCGCGCAGCTGGGAGAGCTGCATTATCAACTCAAATCTACACCTATGCAATTTCTTGCAGTGGCAGAGGATCACAAGCTGGCGGGAGTCGTACAGGGCGCCAGCGCCATCTGGACTGCTGATAATCCAGGCTCACTGGCGGCGCCCTTCGAGCTTGACCCCATACGCGAGCGCAGGGGGGAAATGTGGCTGACCAATACCCAGGTCAACTTCTGTGCCCGAGCCTACCCCACCGTTCCGGTGCAACACCCCGACGCCGCGGCCCTGACGGTGCTGGGCGGTGTCCTGCGCAACGGTTTCCTGCACCGGGCCATACGCGAGCAGGGCGGTGCCTATGGCGGTGGCGCCTCGCAGGATTCAGGCGTGGCGGCATTCCGCTTCTATTCCTACCGGGATCCGCGCCTGGCTGAGACGCTGCAGGATTTTGATGCGGC
>PVMK01116043.1_pt1 | contig 21740 bp, 25 predicted proteins | sample 1853481 | NCBI WGS metagenome assembly PVMK01 (sample SAMN08533507, study PRJNA380276) | Marine sediment metagenome, whole genome shotgun sequencing project.
TTGTCAGCGGTGGGCGTAAAGATCCTGACGTTGACCCTTGGCTCATAGTTTAGGTCGACGCTTGACCGTCTCGTTGGAAAGAGGTAGCTTCGAGAAATTATCGGTTTTTTAAGTGGCCGGTGTCTTTGTTATGTATAGTCTCAGGCTCGCAAGCCAGCTCTAAATGCGAGAGGTCCTTTTGCAACTTAGCTTAGTCAAACATACCCCACAGTGGCTATTGGTACTGTTATTTTTTCTTTTGATCGTCTCCATGGTCCTCGCTGCGGAGTCTGATGATTTCGATGCTCCGATTATCGTCGGTGGTGACCACAATTATCCCCCTTATGAGTTTATCAACGATGACGGCCAGTCTGCAGGTTTCAACGTAGAATTAACCCGCGCGGTTGCCGATGTCATGGGGATGGATGTAGAGATCAGGCTTGGTCCCTGGGGGCGTATGCGCCAAGGGTTGAGCTTGGGGGAGATTGATGTTCTACAGGGAATGGCCTGGACCAGCGAACGGACTAAGGAGGTTGATTATTCAATCCCACACGCCAAGGTGCATCAATCGATCTGGATCCGTAAAGGGTCGTCGATTGACTCCTTAAATGATCTAAAGGGCAAAGATGTGATTGTCATGCGCGGTGCGGTTATGCATGATTTTATGCTGCAACACTCTGATTTGCATGCCAGACTGCATCAGGTACAGACACTTGAAGATGCTCTGAGGAAACTTTCTGAAGAGCAGTATGACGCGGCTCTGGTCGCTAAACTGCCGGGAGAGTATCTGGTCCAGAAAACCGGATTGGACAACATCATCCCTATTGCCAAACCCCTGGTCGCTCAAGATTACGGTTACGCGGTCAGGAAAGGCAATGCGGAGCTGTTGGCCCGTTTCAACGAAGGTTTGACGTTGCTGAAAAAGTCAGGTCGCTTTCGTCAAATCTATGATAAGTGGCTTGGCGTGCTGCCTCAACCGGGTATTTCGACTGAGAAGATTGTCCGGATTGGTGCCATAGTTGTATTGCCGTTACTTATCGTTCTGGCAATGACAGTCTTCTGGTCGCGCACCTTAAGGGCGTCAAGTTGCGTTACGCACCGAGGCTCTGGAATTGGAGGTGGTCAAGAAAGAGCAGGCCCTGTACGAATTGGAGGTTCACCAACAGCAGCTGATCCAGGCGGATAAACTCTCTTCTCTTGGAATTCTGACCTCTGGTGTTGCCCACGAAATCAACAACCCCAATGGCTTGATTCTGCTGAACCTGCCGCTACTCAAAAAAGCTTGGGGTGATATTTCTCCAATACTACAGAAACACTTCCAGCAACATGGGGATTTTAAACTCGGCTGGTTCAGCTTTTCGCGCATGAGCAACGAAATTCCACAGATGCTCGATGAGATGCAGCAGGGTGCCGAGCGAATCAAGAGAATCGTGGAGGACCTGAAGGACTTCACCCGCCAGGGTAACGCCGAATTGAGCGAATCTGTCGACTTGAGTCTGGTCGCTGATACCGCACGACGTCTGGTCGATACTTCGCTGAAGAAGGCTACCAATCATTTCCAGGCAGATTTGGCTAGCGAATCTGCCGAAATTTCGGGGGAATTCTCAGCGGATTGAGCAGGTGGTGGTCAACCTGCTGCTGAATGCCTGTCAGGCTCTTGTTGATCGCGAGCAATCAATAGAATTACGCACGGCACTGGCTGAGGACGGGAGCCTGCTGCTTGAGGTCAAGGACCAAGGCTGTGGCATCGTCAGTGAGCATCTGCAGAAGCTGACCGACCCTTTCTTTACGACCAATCGTGATACAGGAGGAACGGGTCTTGGTCTGTCGATCTCGGAGGGCATTGTGATGGAGCATGGTGGCCAACTTAAATTTGATTCAGTGCCGGGTGAAGGGCACTTGCGTCAGCTTACTGCTGCCGGCGGAGGATAAAACGTGTGAACGTTGATAAATACCCCAATTTTTCGATCCTCATTGTTGACGATGAGCCTTCCTGGTTACGCAGTCTGGGAATGACGCTTGAAGGCCCTGGAGGCTTTACTAACCTGCTGCAGACGCATGTAAGCAGCGATGTTATGGGTTTGCTGGAGAAACACGATGTTGGCGTGTTGTTGCTGGACTTGAATATGCCGCACATTGATGGAGGGGACCTTCTGGAGAGGGTCAATCGAGAATACCCGGAAATCTCAGTGATTATTCTCTCCGGGATAAATCAACTGGAAGTGGCCGTGGGTTGTATGCGCAAGGGGGCCTTCGATTATTTTGTCAAGACTGTCGAAGAGGATCATTTAATTGACGGGGTGCAGCGAGCAGTTCGGATGGTTGAGCTGCAGCGCGAAAATCGTCAGATCACTCGTCACATGTTGAAGTGTGAACTTGAACACCCTGAAGTCTTTGACGGGATTGTGACGCGTAACTCGAAAATGCAAGCTGTTTTTTCCTATCTTGAGTCAATCGTTGGTTCTCGTCATCCCATTCTGATCCTGGGTGAGAGCGGCGTTGGCAAAGAACTGATTGCTCATGGCATTCACCAGCTTGAAAACAATGAGGGTTCGTTGGTCAGCGTCAATGTTGCCGGTCTTGATGACAATGCTTTTACTGATACCCTCTTTGGCCATCAGAAAGGTGCTTTTACCGGTGCGGAGAGCGTGCGCAGTGGTTTGATAGAACAAGCCGCCGGAGGCACACTCTTTCTCGATGAAATTGGTGACCTATCCCTTGCAAGCCAGGTCAAGCTGCTGCGTCTGTTGCAGGAAGGAGAATATTACCGTCTTGGCAGTGATACCCCCAGTCAATTGCGTGCACGGATAATCTGCGCTACCCACAAAAACCTGAATGAAGCTGTCACACAGGGGACCTTTCGCAAAGATCTTTATTACCGTCTGAATACTCACATGGTCAGACTTCCGCCATTGAGAGAACGTCGTGAGGATCTCCCTCTGCTGCTTGAATATTTTCTTGAAACTTCGGCTGAAGAACTCGACAAGTCAGTTCCGACCCCTCCGCGCGAATTGGCCACACTTCTCACCAGCTACAGTTTCCCTGGCAATTTACGTGAATTAAAGATGATGGTGCATGATGCCGTCAGTCGACATAGTGGTGGGGTCCTTTCAATGGCTCCCTTTATTGAGCGAATCGGAGAAGCTCGCGAGCAACTGATGCCGGTCGCGGATAATCCTTTTATTGCGATGTGTGAACTGCCGACCATAAGTGCTGCCACAGAACTATTGGTCGACGCCGCCCTGGGTCGCGCAGCTGACAATCAGTCCTTGGCAGCCCGTCTGTTGGGGATCTCGCAACCAGCATTGAGTAAACGTCTTAAGCATCGCCGCCAAACTGACGATAAAGGGGTATAGCCATGGTTATAATTATAATCAGGGCTTTTTTCGTCATTTGCCCCCGACGTATCTCAAGTTTTTGTCCAATCGCACATCTTTCACCATAGAACTGGTTATACCCTTTCGTTCTCTCTGCCTCTACAGGCTTGTGCCAAAAAACCATTTAAAACAGCAGTATAAATTAACTTCTTGGTTTGGCATGTTGATTGCTCTTATATATTGACCTTTCACTGATAGCTGTTACATTATGGTCTTTGCCTGTTAAAATGGTGTTAGATTTTACGACTTCGCGAGATGAGAGAGGAAGGGTGTGCCAAAGGAATGTTATCATTCCAAAATATGAACTGGCGCGCACGACCGACAATCTGGAGTGGTTGCGCGAATAAATGCACCGCACATTGCGAGATCTTTTTCTTCTAACAGGCCTTTTGGCCACTAACCTGCCTGGCTTGAGTTGGCCGGCAATTGAGGGAGAGTGTTTATGAGAAAATTGACAGTTGTAATGTTGGCCGCAGTTTTTGTATGTATCGGTGTTGCGGATGCTTTCGCGACCCAGTACGTAACGATCGGTACCGGTGGTGTAACCGGTGTTTACTACCCTACGGGTGGTGCGATCTGTCGCTTGGTGAATAAGACCAGGAAAGAGCATGGAATTCGTTGTTCCGTCGAGAGTACCGGTGGTTCGGTTTACAACCTGAACACCATTCGTGCCGGTGAACTCGATATGGGTGTTGCCCAGTCTGACTGGCAATATCATGCCTACAATGGCACCAGCAAGTTCAAATCTCAAGGCCCCAACAAGGATCTGCGCGCAGTATTCTCAGTTCATCCCGAGCCTTTCACCGTTGTTGCCCGTACAGATTCCGGTATCAAAAATTTCCAGGACCTCAAAGGTAAGCGGGTTAACATTGGCAATCCGGGTTCCGGTCAGCGTGGCACCATGGAAGTTGTTATGGCCGCTGAGGGTTGGACCAAAGCTGATTTCAAACTCGCTTCCGAGCTGAAATCTTCCGAGCAGTCCAAAGCTTTGTGCGACAACAAGATTGACGCCATGATCTTCACCGTCGGTCACCCGAGTGGTTCTATCAAAGAAGCCACCACCTCCTGTGATTCCGTTCTGGTAAATGTCACTGGTCCGGCTATCGACAAGCTGGTTGCCGATAACGATTACTATCGTAGTGCAACGATCCCGGGTGGTATGTATCGTGGTACCCCTGAGGACGCCACAACATTTGGTGTGGGTGCAACCTTTGTTTCTTCATCCAAGGTTTCTGAAGAAGTTATTTATCAGGTCGTCAAGGCGGTTTTTGAGAATTTTGACGAGTTCAAAAAACTCCACCCGGCGTTTGCTCACTTGAATCCAACGGAAATGATCAAAGATGGTCTTTCTGCTCCTTTGCACAAAGGTGCTATCAAGTACTACAAAGAAGTAGGTTGGATGTAATTTTGATGATGCCATACTGAAAAAGTGCACCGTTGCGGCGGTGCACTTTTTTCCTGCCGTTCTTTATTTGTCACACTAAAGGGTATTGCCATGACTGAATCCAATGAGAATATCAAGACTGACGAAGAACTCGCGGAGATGATTGCTGAAACAGAGTCTGGTGCTCGAAACCCGACCGGTGCATTCCCCAAAAAAGTTCTGTTTTTAGTCCCGCTCATCTGGACCCTGTTTCAGCTCTGGTATGCTTCTCCGCTGCCCTTTATTTTTAATCTTTTTGTCATCAACGACACAGAGGCGCGGGCCATTCACCTGGCTTTTGCGATCTTTCTCTCTTTTACTGCTTTTCCGACCTTTAAAAAATCGCCGACAAAGTATATCCCTGTACAGGACTGGGTGCTTGGATTGCTAGGTGCGTTCTGCTCGGCTTATCTATATATCTTTTATGCGGGACTCGCGGACCGTCCCGGCTTGCCAACCCAGCTGGACCTGATTGTTTCGGTTACCGGTATGATTCTATTACTTGAGGCGACCCGCCGCGCTTTGGGTCCCCCGCTCATGGTTGTGGCAGCGGTTTTCATTACCTACACCTTTGGCGGTCAGCTTATGCCGGAGGTAATTGCCCATAAGGGTGCCAGTCTGGTCAAAGGAATGTCCCATTACTGGTTGGGCACGGAAGGGGTTTTCGGTGTAGCCCTGGGGGTATCGACCGGCATGGTCTTCATGTTTGTCTTGTTCGGTGCGATGTTAGAGGCCGCAGGCGCTGGTAACTATTTTATCCGCACCTCTTTTGCCGCTCTTGGCCATCTGAAAGGTGGTCCGGCAAAAGCTGCTGTTGTTTCTTCCGGTTTAACCGGCCTGGTTTCCGGGTCTTCTATCGCTAACGTGGTGACCACCGGCACCTTTACCATCCCCTTGATGAAGAAAGTCGGTTTCAGCTCGGAAAAGGCCGGCGCAATTGAAGTCGCCTGTTCCACCAATGGCCAGTTGATGCCTCCGGTCATGGGAGCCGCAGCCTTCCTGATGGTTGAATATGTTGGTATCACCTACATTGAAGTTATCAAGCATGCTTTCCTTCCCGCGATCATCTCCTATATCGCCCTGGTTTATATTGTTCATCTTGAAGCCTGTAAAATGGGCCTGGAGGGGATGAAAAAGACTATTACCAGAACCGTAACGCAACGGCTGCTCTCTTTTGTTTTTACGATCCTCTTTTTGATCATTCTCGCCGGAGTGACTTACTATGGTTTAGGGTGGATCAAAGATGTTTCCGGTGAAGCAACCATCTATATTGTTTCAGTGCTGCTGGCTGTTTCTTACGCGTTCCTGCTTTGGTTTGCCTGCAAGGTTCCTGAATTGGAGCAAACCACCGAAATCAAGAAACTTCCTCATCTCGGACAAACCGCACAGGCCGGTTATTATTTCCTTCTGCCGGTCGTCGTGCTGATGTGGTGTTTGACGGTGGAAAGGTTGTCTCCGGCACTCTCCGCTTTCTGGGCTACGGTGCTGATGATCGTTATCCTGCTGACTCAGCGACCTATGAAAGGTTTCTTCCGTAAAATGCAGGGTAAAGAGTTCTCATTCAAAGCAGGGATTGATGACCTGATTCACGGCAGTGTTTCCGGTGCCCGCAACATGATCGGTATCGGTGTCGCAACGGCTGCTGCAGGGATCATTGTCGGTACTGTAACTCTGACCGGTATCGGTCTGGTCATGACTGAGTTCGTCGAGTTTATTTCCGGTGGTAATCTGATGCTGATCCTGTTTTTCACGGCAGTTATCAGTCTGATCCTCGGCATGGGGTTGCCGACCACAGCGAACTACATTGTTGTTTCAACCCTGATGGCACCGGTTATTGTCAATCTGGCGGCCCAGAATGGCCTGATTGTTCCGCTGATTGCCGCTCACCTGTTCGTCTTCTATTTTGGTATTCTTGCGGATGACACGCCGCCAGTGGGGTTAGCGGCTTTTGCCGCAGCGGGAATATCAGGTGGTGATCCGATCAAGACGGGTATTCAGGGCTTTATCTACGATATCCGCACAGCAGTACTGCCCTTTATGTTTATCTTCAATACCCAGTTGTTGATGATCGGGGTCGATCATTGGTATCACTTGGTTTTTGTGGTTGTCGGCGCCATCCTTGCGATGCTTGCTTTTGCGGCTGGTACGCAGGGTTATTTCCTGGTTAAGAGCCGGATCTGGGAGACTGCGGCCTTGATACTGGTGGCATTGATTCTGTTCCGGCCGGGCCTTGTCTGGGACGAATTTTACCCGCCTCTCCATGAAGAGTCTCCATCTCAACTTGTGGAATGGGTTGACGATATGGACCCTGGTGCCGCACTCAGGATCAAGCTCAAGGGTGAAAGGTTGAGTGGCAAACCATTTACCAAGACCATCATGCTGACAATCGGAGATGGAGCGACTGGCATCGAGAAGTTGGCTGGTACCGGTTTCGAAATCCGTGATGAAGATGGTAAGATCTTCGTCGACAATGTTATGTTCGCTAGCGCTGCGGAAAAGGCCGGGATTGATTTTGATCAGGAAATCCTGAATATCCAGGTTCCCGCCCACAGGCTGCCGAAAGAATTGATGTATATCCCGGCAGGAGCGCTCTATCTCCTGGTGTGGTTAATTCAAAACCGCAGAAGAAAGCAACAGCAACCTGTTGTTGCAACATGATCACTTTGATCGGTGAAAACCTACCTGCATGCCTTTAGAGTGATATGCTTGAGGCATGCAGGTGATTTACTTAACGGGTTGATGGAGAGAGGAGGCTACTGTGAGTATTAAACTTGAAAAGATTCTGGTTGCTAAAGATTTGAGCAAAGAATCTTCTAACGTTGTTCGCTATGCCTTGGAGTTGGGCCGTAGATTTCACGCACAAGTTTATGTGCTGCACGTTATGCCGACGGTCGATGCATCAGTGCTGAATATGGTGGCCCTGACCATGGGGGCGGATAAACTGGCAAAATTCAATGCGCAAAATGAAGCAGAGTTGGCTGAAAAAACGCGTGAGCAGTTGTATAACATCATTGCGAAAGAAACGGAACTGATGGAGGAGGAAATCGTTCATCCTCCGAAGATTGAGGTTCATCACGGTGACGCCGCACCGGTGATTCTCAGTGTTGCTGATCGTCTGGATGTCGATATGATCATACTCGGCAGTCATAGCAAGGGCAAGCTGCATTACGCCTTTTTAGGTAGCGCGGCCGAAAAGATTTTACGCAAAACGCACCGGACTGTTGTTGTTGTTCCTCCCGTGAGTAGCCGTTAGTATGTGAAAAATATAGTTGTGAGAAAACCCACCCTCAGTTATTATTGAGGGTGGGTTTTTCGTCTGAACCCGTTATTTGCTATTGATTTAACCTAGCAGCCTGTCGGCCCATCAATGAACAAGGTCAATAAGCTGGCTGCTAGTTCAGACTAAGGATAAGGACGTATCGTTTTATGAACTATGACAGTTGGTTACTTTTTACGTCGATTGCACTCGTAGCAACAATTACTCCGGGCCCGGCGATACTGCTTGTGTCTACCCACAGTGTTACCTTTGGCACAAAGTATTCTGTTGCCACTATGGTTGGCAACGTGACCGGGCTGTTCATTTTGTCGTTGCTTTCCGTTCTAGGGCTGAGTGCAATCATTCTCCATTCTGCGCCGATATTCTTCGCAGTGAAGCTGGTTGGAGCCGGCTATCTGATTTTTCTGGGGTTGAAACTCTGGAGGAACGGTTTTGGCCTCGAGGCGATCAGGACTGTCGAAAACGACGATGTACGGCGCCAACCCAACATTATGAAGCTTTATGCCAATGGTCTGTTGGTGGCTCTCAGCAATCCCAAGGCGATCGCCTTTACGACGGCCCTTTTCCCGCAGTTTATCCAGCCTGATCGACCGATGACACAGCAGTTCAGCATTCTGATCATTACCTTCATGTTCCTGTCATTTATCTGTTTGCTTGGTTATGCATTGATGGCAGAGGGGACAAAAAAGCGTTCAGCGCAGATCAGATTGCCCGGCATTATGGGCAAAGTGTTTGGTTGTGCCTTTATCGGCTCCGGTGTTTTTCTTGCTACCGCAACTCAGAAGTAATCAACCACAACCCCGGAGTGAAGTGAACTGATGATCGCACAATAGAAAAATCGACCGCTTTGCTGCCGAAGAATTAGCTGACTATCCTGATGAACTGGCAAGGGTGGCTTCAATTATCGTGCATCATGGCCATCCTGTCGCCGGTATCCTCGCCGAGGCAGCTCGGGGAGCCATAAAGATAAAGGGTCAAGTTCATTGCTGGCCCTTTTTGTGTTTTCGGTATTGAGTTGATATCTGTCGGTGAACTATCGTTCTGGGAGTCAAGATCGGTTGACCTTTCTACTCCAGGCCGGTCCAAGGTTATGCTAAGTTTCAAGATCGTATTTGTAACTGATTAGAGATACTTCCATGGCGACATTACTGCTCTACAAAATCTGCATCACCATGCTGGCGGTTCTCGGCCTTTCATTTGTTGCCGAAAAAATCAGTACCAGGCTGGCTGGCCTTCTCTCCGGCTATCCAATTGGCACCGCCATAATCCTGCATTTTTACGGCCTGGAATACGGTGCCCGATTCGCAGCCGACGCGGCGATATTCAACCTTTGCGGACTACTCGCATCGCAGTGCTTTGCCTACACCTATTATCGAGCGTCGCAGCGAACCTCATCACTTGTTGTGACCTCGGTACTGGCTCTGGCCGGATACCTGCTACCCGCCTTCATGGTCAGCCAGATGAATCCGACCAGGCTGACCGCCCTGATCATTGCCATCATCGCCACGACCCTGTTTTGTGTTCTGCTCCGTGGCAACAGGGGCAAGCAGGTGACCGCGTCCAGAGGCTGGTCGGCCCGTCTGATTGCCGGCCGATTAATTTTCACTGCGGCACTCGTTCTTATAGTAACTGAGTTCGCCGATACCGTCGGCCCAGCCTGGGCCGGTCTCTTCTCGGCTTTCCCCGTGGCCCTTTACCCATTGGTGTTTTTGCTGCACCGGGAGCACGGTCCCGAGACGGCGCGGACCGTACTCGGAAATTTCCCGTACGGTATCTGGTCAGTCATCGCCTACGCTCTGACCGTATCCCTGCTCTATCCGGTATACGGTGTGATCTGGGGGACACTGATCGGCTTCGCCGTTGCGACCGCCGTATTGGCGATCATGGGAATAAAACCTCTATTCGCGTACTGGAAGAGTTCTAGCAGCTTTAACGGGCAAAAAGCCACTCGCCCACTTACGAAAGGATAAGGAACCGGCCTAAATTCACCCTTAAAACTCATGGTTTATGAGAGGCAAAGAGAAAAGTTCGGTCCAGGTTCGGAGGATCGGAGATCAAAAGAGAAGAGCGCCCCCTGCTCCCAATTTCAATGGCTAATGCTCCAAGTGATGAGCTTTTCAATAAACAATGGACATAGGCACATATTGACATGTACATATATTCAAATGTAATTATTTTGGCTTTGCCGATGGTGCTTGTTTTTGTTTATTATTTAAGTAAAAGTAAGGATAGTCTTTAATATAGGAGAAACTCTAATGGCTTTGATAAAAATGATTCCGCTGCTTGTTCTCATTGTTATTTATACACCCTTTAATGCATATGCATCTAATGATGCTGTAGAAGGCATATTTGTAGTGGTTACTTCGCCCGACCCACAGACACAATTGATGGCTATGGTGTTATCAACTCAAACCTTGAAAAAGGGGAAATCTGTACGGGTTTTGCTCTGTAGCACAGGAGGAGATCTCGCTCTAAAGAGTGGGAAAGAAGTAGTCCTGAAGCCAATAAATAAATCACCACAAATGCTCTTAAAGAATTTGATCAATAATGGAGTGATCGTTCAGGTTTGTCCTCTTTACTTACCAAACAAAGAGGCTTCTCTCTCCGACCTAATCACTGGGGTAACTCAAGCCAAGCCCCCCCTTATCGCAGATATGCTGCTAGAACCTGGAGTTAAATTGTTCACATTCTAGTAGCCACCCACCTTATTCATAGGTACACACTATAGCTAAACTTTAAAGCACCCGTATGCACCGTATCCTAGTCAGTTCAATCCCATTCATCTTTGTATTTTTATGGAGTACCGGTTTTATTGCGGCCAAGTATGCCTTGCCCTTCATCGAACCTTTTTAGCTATCATCGCTATCGCCGTGACGGTTATGGGTGTCTACCTGGTAATCAAGAGGACGTGAGAACGCATGCATACCAAGCTGTTCGGTTTGTTGTGCAGCAATGGAGGTCATCTGAATGAGCAAGTTGGATAGCAGCTTCTTACAAATTGTGAATGACACCCATCGACTTTTGTCAGGGGGACCGTTGAAAAGAATGTTTCTCGTAGCTTTTACGCTCGCTCTCCTCTTCGCTGTGGCAACTCCCTGGAGTGCTTTTGCCGGCGAATCAGAGTCTTCAAAAACCGCTCGTATAAAATTATTGACCGGTTATCGAACCGATGATCTCAATTGGAATATTTCGGGTAATATCAATGGTGAAAGTCCGAACATCCTCTCTGAATTGGCTTGGGATGATCTGGATGTGTGGCAGTTGAAAGCAGAGGGCTCTCTCGATATTGCCAACGATATCTTTACTTGGTTCAATATCTACCTGAAAGGGGAGGCAGGCTACGGATGGATTGTCGATGGCCGTAACCGAGACTCAGACTATGGAGCCGACAATCGTTCAAATGAAGTATCCAGAAGCATTAATGATGCAGATGATGGTAACGTTCTCGATCTATCAATAGCAATCGGCCCACATTTCAGCTCCAATGATGGGCGCTGGTCGATCATTCCATTAATGGGCTACTCCTATCACGAACAAAACCTTACGATCACCGATGGACAACAGATCGTCCCGCCGTTGGGGCCATTTGATGGTCTCGACAGCACTTATGAAACAGAATGGTCTGGTCCTTGGCTAGGGGCCGACATTGCATACCTTCCTGTTAGTAAATGGACCTTTACGACCAGCATTGAATATCACTGGGCAGATTATTCGGCTGAGGCTGACTGGAACTTGCGTGATGATTTCAAACATTCGAAAAGCTTTGAGCATAAAGCCGATGGAGATGGTTGGGTTGCTGGTATCGGTCTAAATTATGCTCTTAACCAACAGATATCTGTTGGTTTGAGCGGAGACTATCTGGACTGGAAGACTGATCCAGGGCTCAGCCGATTCTATCTTGCAAATGGGGCCATCGTAGAAACCCGCCTGAATGAGGTGAACTGGGAGTCAACATCACTTAGTGTTAATCTTGATTGGGTTTTTTAGTCGATTGATGATTGGTATTCAACAACGTCTTGGTTAGGTCGGACACCAATCCGATAGCTTATGTGGCAACAAAGGAGGCTTTACAATGAGAATTTTACTTTCAGGACTCCTCTTTGGCCTGTTGCTTGGAAACGGTGTCGCTAGAGCTGAAGGCGGGAAGGGTTTTAGTCAGACAGTCGAACTTCAAGGAATTAGTTTCCGTGTCACATGCCCGAACAATAGCTCCATCAACATTCTGCACGTTGCCCCATCAGGGTTGGCGGTTGACAATACGACCATAGTGCAAGAAATCGACGGCACGGTCAGCGGGACTGAAATGGCCGACCTAAATGCCGATGGTTACCCGGAACTCTATGTGTACGTCACTTCCGCAGGTAGTGGGTCCTATGGGTCATTGATTGCTTATGGATCTAACAGGAACAAGTCGCTCAGTGCCATCTATTTCCCCTCTGTTAGTGAAAATGAGAAGTTGTCTAAGGGATATATGGGCCACGATGAGTTTACTGTGGGAGAAGGTGCCCTCTTACATCGATTTCCAATCTACCGTGAAGGTGACAACAACGCCAACCCCACCGGAGGGATGCGACAGATTCAGTACAAACTGATCCAGGGAGAGGCCGGGTGGGTTCTCAATGTTGATCGGACTATTGAATACTGAACAGTCGTTGACTCTGACACCAAAAGGTCTACCCCCATTGACTGATAGACTCTTCTTATAAGTCACGACTTCTGAGAAGAAAACCGGCGGTTTATGATCCCCTCATAAGGCAGAGACAATTTGCCCTGCTCCCCTGCCCCCCCCCCGGTGAGCGGGGCTTTTTTATTTGTCAGGGTGTCTAATAATCTCGCATTTATCATAAGCCCAGACTCTCCAATTAATGCGGGAGGATAAATAAGAAGCCCTCCACTTTGACCTTGACTCCTGGCCGGTTATAATTGGCAACAGCTTATTTGTGTTGGTATCTGGGAATATGAGGGGGAAGACGAACGATGACCACAAACCATCCGTAGTGTATAAGTTGGCTTATCTTGTTTTGAGCTGTTCATTTATGGGGGAGTTTACGTCAGCATGATAAATGGCAATCGCATTATAAGTTTTGCATGGCCTCTTTTCCTGTGTCTTCTCATTATCTCCTGCACTGGAGGAAACCCCGTAGTGAAGCTTGGCATCAACAATTCAAAACTGGCAACTTGCCCAGCGTCCCCGAACTGCGTTTCAAGTGATGCTGCTGACGCTGATCATCATATTGAACCATTCCATCTGGCAGGGTCACCAGTTGAAGTGTGGCGGATGACGAAAACTCTTGTCGCAGCATTACCGGGAACAAAGATTATAACTGCCGAAAACAACTACTTACATGCTGAGTGCCGCAGTGCCCTCTTTGGTTTTGTGGACGATTTCGAGTTGCATTTACGTCCGGGAGAAAAAATGATGGCTGTCCGTTCAGCAGCCAGGCTCGGCTACGCGGATTTCGGTGTGAACCGAAAACGAGTAGAGCAGTTGCGCTCAGAGCTTTTAAGAAATGGTGTTATTGAATAGTGTCAATATGGCTTATTTTTGATAGAGACATTTGGGAAGCACTTCAATCATCAAAACGATGGCCACCAGGGTTCGATCCTTGGTGGCCTTTCCTGTACGTCAGGGCTTATTGGTAGGAACGATCGAGTAGAGATTGTTAACAAGCTGTACAGTTGTACAAACCCTTTACAGTTTATGATGACGTTTTCTCGATTTACGTTATGATTGAGAAACAACGACTTAAAATAGTGGGGGCAAAGATGATCATGCTGCGATTATGTCTTTTCACTTGTGCCTTGCTGGTAACTGTCGCAACGACCAATAAAACGGTTTGCATCGCTGGGGCCACTTCACTTGGGGCAGAACAACTTTCATCTGAGTGTCTCTCCTGCCATGAAGATATTGATGGCCCGAATGGTAGTTCTCATTCAGGTAGTCATGTCGTAGGTATAATTTACGCTGACAATGCAGCACGCAACGAGATGCTTCGCCCAGTGTTCGACCTTCCTGCAGGACTGATTTTGTTTGAGGGCGTGGTAACCTGTGCAACCTGTCACGGCTCAGATCCTCACAATGGACAAAGTCTCGTGATCAACAACAGTGGAAGTGTTTTGTGTAGTGCCTGCCACCTTATGTAGAGCTCAAATTGTTCTTATAACAAACTGACGCCTGGCAATGACCACTTGGAAACGGGTGGCCATTTCTTATTTGTCAGGGTCAGTAAGAATTATACATTTCAGCCAATCTGAACGACGCAAAGCAATGTGAGAGGACAAATAAGATTTTTACTCGTCTTGAACATCTCGAGTTCAACACATCGCTCCCGCCACTACCAAAAACAGGCACTCCTTAGCCCAAGGTTGTCCACTCATTCTTTTATTTGAATCCCTTTCACAGAATCATAGCGCCCCGTAGTCACCCTGCTTTCCCTTCAGCCCTGATAGTCCGACGGGCTGCTAGGGCTCTAAATTGGGTATTGTCTTTTCTGTTATAATAATTATGTGAGAGAACGTTCTACGGAAAGTGAGGATGAAACAATGGCTATTTCAAAACGCATTTTGGGACTGATGCTCATATTGGTGCTGGTTTCTGCATGTTCAAGCTCTACTCTGAGAGGATCTTGGGCAAGCCCTGACCACATTGGGAACGTTGAGAACGTCTATGTTGTCGGCTTCACCCAAGATGAGCTCGTTCGACGGATATTTGAGGACTCTTTTGGTTCTCACCTGATCAATCGTGGCGTCAATACAGTTTCCAGTTATAAAGATTTACCGGCAAACGAGGAGCTCAACCGTGAAGAAATTATAAAGACGATGGCTGAAAATGGGTTCGATTCGGTTCTTTTCACCAATGTGGTCAGCCAGCGAAGCGAGACTGTCATTAACCCTGGATACGTTTATTATGGTGGTCGCGGCTATTATGGTGGTCGTGGCTACTATGGTGGTCGTGGCTACTATGGTGGTCGTGGCTACTATGGTGGTCGCGGCTACTATGGTGGTCGCGGCTACAGACGTATCAATTCTGTTATTTATCAACCATCAACGAGCACTGAGTTTACCATTTTTACTGTTGAATCTGCGCTGTATGATCTTCAGACGGGTGAGATGATCTGGTCGGCTAGTCTTGATGTTATCGATGAAACAAACATTGAGAAAATGGTCCAGGATTACGTCGAAGTTGTAACCAAAGACCTTAAGGATAAGGGTCTTATATCGAGCTGTACTCAACAATGCTGATTTCAGAGGGGCACATCTCCAAGGAGCTAGTCTCGAAAGAGCCAATTTAGAAGGAGCATATATCAAAAACAACAAATTTAATGGAACCAAACCAAAAGGGGCCATACTTGAAGAAGGAAACTTCAGAGAAATCAAACGTCTCAAAGGCATTTAAAAAGGCTAAAATATTCTGAGGTCTTATTTTAGTAACGCTTGCCAGTACCCATCTTTGCCTTTGCTCGGGTGCCATCCTTGACTCGAATTACGGGCTTAATCCCCCTATAAGTCACGACTTCCGAGAAGAAAACATGCGTATTGTTGATTGAGACATTTAAGACGACAAACTGATGGCCACCAGGGTTCGATCCTTGGTGGCAGTTTCTACTTTGTTAGAGTTTCTGATACATTTAAGTAAACCTGATTATTCCAGCTCAATTCGAGAGGATAAATATGGATAAGCTCTCTACTGTTATTTATTCGACAGAGATCAAACCCGAATGGTTGGATTACAACAACCATATGAATGTTGCATATTATGTCTTGGTCTTCGATCTTGCTTTTGAGGAATTGCTACTTTCTCTCGGTCTTGGTGAGGAAGGAGCAAAGACAACTGGAATATCTACAATGGCATTGGAAAGCCATATCACCTACGATCAAGAGGTCTCTCTTGGACAGGGAGTTGAGATCCGAATGCAACTGGTAGATCATGACCACAAGCGCATGCATCTTTATCTTGAAATGTATGTGAAGGGAAGTGGTGGCTACCTTGCTTCAACGCTTGAACAAATAAGCATGTGCGTAGATCTGAATGAACGCAAGTCCGCTTCCTTTCCGGATGAAGTAATGGCGAGGATTAAAACCCTATCGCAACAACAATCACATTTAGATCGTCCCGGCAACATTGGTCGTAAAATTGGTATTCGCAAGTAGCCGAAGAACGCATTCTGACGAATCACCGGTTATGACAGAAGAGTATGCAATTATTACATTGCAGGTTTACTGAGAATCTTACCTTTCGGCAAATTCACCAAACCAAAACAATGTGGGAGGATAAATAGGACGCTGGTAACGTTCAGCCCGTCAATTCCGGGAGGGTGTTCACATGTAAATAATGGTGTGGAAAATTTCTCTTGCTTGTCTTTGGCAATTTGGCTATATTGCCAAATAGATCAGGAGGAACATATGGACCAAGAACGTAAAACACTACTGAACGCACGAGCCAAAGTACTTAAAGCCATGGCGCATCCGACCAGATTGTTCATAATCGAAGAACTGGAGAAAGGGGAGCGTTGCGTCTGTGACCTGACCAACCAGATCGGGGCCGATGTTTCAACCGTCTCCAAGCATCTCTCCGTGCTTAAACAGGCAGGCATTGTCAGTGATGACAAACGTGGCAACCAGGTTTTTTATTACCTAAGGGTCCCGTGTATTCTGAACTTTTTTGGTTGTGTCGAATCCGTATTGGAGTCTAACTCCCGTGAACACGCCGCACTTCTTGAGGTCGTCGGCAAATAATTTTTTTGTACTTCTATTTGGCTATTAGGCCAAATAGAATAACGTTTGAGCGAAGCGCATGAATTGGAAAAGTGAATGGAAGCCTCTGGCGGCGATTATTGCAGTCTTCGCCACCTGTTATTACCTACCAGTGGACTGGTTGCAGAAGTCTCAGAGGGTTGAGAATGCCTTGTGGGAATCCCTCCATCTGGTCAAGTGGTATGCTCAGGAACATGTCCTGCTCTGCTTGGTTCCAGCATTCTTTATCGCAGGTGCGGTAGGAGTCTTTGTCAGCCAGGCCGCTGTCATGAAGTATCTCGGCCCGAAGGCGAATAAAGTTCTGGCTTATGGAGTAGCCTCGGTTTCCGGCAGCATTCTGGCTGTTTGTTCCTGTACCATTCTGCCTTTGTTCGCTGGAATTTACCGCATGGGAGCAGGACTTGGTCCTGCTAGCGCTTTTCTCTATTCCGGACCAGCCATCAATATCCTTGCAATCGTTTTGACTGGAGCAGTACTTGGTCCGCAGATGGGAATCGCCCGGGCAGTCGGCGCGGTGAGTTTCTCGATAATCATCGGTGTTCTCATGCACTTCTTCTTCCGTAAGGAAGAACTGGCCAAGTTAGATGCGGCTGCGGCCATGCCAGAGCCAGAAGTTATTCGTCCTCTTTGGCAGAATGCCCTGTTTTTTGCCAGTATGGTTGGCATACTGGTTTTTGCCAATTGGGGGCAAACAACGGATTCAACTGGACTCTGGCAGTCTATCTATTCGGCTAAGTGGATTATCACAAGCATGTTCGCCCTGGCTCTGGCGGCTATACTCGTTGTTTGGTTCAAGGTGGATAAATGGCACATGTTGATCACCGTGATCCCTGCGTCAGTCCTCGCATTCTTATTGCCAGAACATCCCGCCTTGGCCTTTGTTGCTGCAACAATCGGGCTGTCGATCTTGACTTCAACGTCAAAAAATAGCGATGGTGAATTGCAGGAGTGGTTTGATACCAGTTGGGACTTCGCCAAGAAGATTCTGCCCCTGTTGTTTTGGGGGGTATTAATCGCCGGGGCCTTGCTCGGTCGTCCCGAGCAGGAAGGGCTGATCCCCTCAAGCTGGATCGCCGGGATGGTTGGAGGTAACTCTCTATGGGCTAACTTGTTTGCCTCTGTGGTCGGTGCTTTCATGTACTTTGCCACACTAACTGAGGTGCCAATCCTCCAAGGCCTGATCGGGGCAGGCATGGGGAAAGGGCCGGCACTGGCCTTGCTATTAGCTGGTCCGGCCTTGAGTTTACCGAACATGTTGGTGATCCGCTCGGTGATGGGCACCAAAAAGACTGTCGTGTTTGTTCTACTGGTCATTATTATGGCGACAATTTCAGGTCTGCTCTATGGCTTTGTCCCGGATTGATCAAATCAAAAAACAAAGGAATAAGGAGATAGACGATGAAGAAAATCCAGATACTTGGTACAGGCTGCGCCAAATGCAACGAACTGATGGCTAACGCCAAGGAAGCGGCTGTGGTTTTGGGAGAGGCAGTAGAAATTGAAAAGGTAACCGACCTTAACGACATCATGAAGTTCGGCTGTATGACAACACCTGGCCTTGCCATTAATGGTCAACTGATCTCGCAGGGGAAGCTTCTCAAGCCGGATCAGATCATGAAATTTCTCTGAGCTATTCAATTAGGGATAGAGGAAACCGTCATGATAAAGAGCTCAAATATAAAGATTGTTCTTTCCTGTATTGGTTTATTATTGGCAGCCAGTACATGTTTGGCTGAACAGCTTCTACGTCTGGTCGATGTTGGCGCTGACAAATGCATCCCTTGCAAAATGATGGCACCGATACTCGAAGAACTTAAAGGAGAGTATGCCGGACGTGAACTTGCTTGACTGCCTTGCATTGCATAACTGATAAAATGCTTTGGTGATTCTTAAATGTCACGACTTATTAGACGAAAAACGGCTTCTTATTGATAGAGACATTTAGAACGCTAAAACAATGGCCACCAGGGGTCGATCCTTTGTGGCCTTTTCTTACATTGCAGGATTTCCAAAAATTCCGGGATTGGACTCTTCCTTACAAAAGAGCGTTCAATAACGTTACTTTTGGGATAATCCTTGCCATTTCCCCACTGCTAAATTATGACAGTCGCGACATAACAAAAATGACAAGAATCTTTCTAGTTTAAATATCTCCTTCGCATCAATAGCTTATCATTATAAAACTTGAAATTCTCAGCGCCCTAAGAGATGTGGTCTGGAAATTGCTTAATTGGTAAGGGTTTAGAGGAAAATGACCAATAATGATAATTCATCTGCACGGCTGCGGGTGGCTTTTTATGTTTCTATCTCACTGTTATTGATGCTGAAACGGGGAGACTTACAGTAATGTCTGAGAAGGCGAAACGATTACTGAACAGGATGGTGACAAACGACATTCAGAATTTGGGTCCAACTGGGACGCTGCAATTAGTGGAGAGCTTAGTTAATATAGACCTGTCGCACCTGGAACAGAACGAGGAGTTGATAGCAGAGATACTGTATGAGGAACTGAAGTCACAAGGGAAACTAGCACTCCTGTTGCAAAAGGCGATTATGGTTAAAGAGGAAGAGGTCCCCCTGGCGCTAAGTCTGAATGATTTGCTGTAACACCTGTCGGGGCATTTGACACTTAGGAAGAAAAATGACCAAAGCTGACATTGTAGAGAAAATATATAGAGCAACCAACCTTACAAAAAAAGAAGCTACTGAAATTGTAGAGAGCGTCTTCGCCTTAGCAAAGTCAACACTAGAGACCGGTGAGAAAATCAAGATCTCTGGTTTCGGCATTTTTGAGGTGAAGGAAAAAGCCGCCAGACGTGGGCGCAATCCTCAGACGGGAGAGACTATTGAGATCTCTGCGAGGAGAGTCCTCACGTTTAAACCAAGTCAGTTACTGAAGAAATCTTTGAATGAGATTTGATATGTTTGCGCTATTGCTACCTTTAACAGCAAGATATGGTGGTATTTGATGACGGTAAAAGGTATTCCACAGATAGAAATACGAAGTGCTGAGAGTGACCAATTCTACTTTGTTTTCAGACTGCCTAGCGATGGGTTGTTTGTAAGTATTTTTTTCAAGAATATGCCAGAGGTTACGGCGGCAGTTGAAAATATCAAAAGAAACTCCACGGAGGATGCGCATTATCTTCGCAAAACGACGTCAGCAGAACAAGCCCATTTCATATTTAGAGTAAAGAATAAAAAGCCTATTGGTCAAAGCACAAGATACAAGCACACTTCGGCCATGGATGTTGGTCTGCAATATATGAAAAAGCATCTACTAAGCGCAGAGATCGTTGATTTGACGACATAGTGCGTTTTGATGGAAGACTTATCCACTATGAAGAAACCCCACATTGTAATTCTACAGAAAAAAAACAACTTAGTGAATCTAAGTCCACTTCTTAAGCGAATGGGTTTCACCAGGAAACTTTTTTCTGGACTCAAAGCCCTTCGATTCGCCATACAGGAATCTGCCCCCGACCTACTCCTTGTCGATATAGAGTTGACTGAGAAACAAGAGGACGGCCAGTCACTTAGCGAAGAGATCACAGAAGTGTGTCCCCTTTTGCTTGTTGCGCAGGAGGAAGACGAATTCCTACTCTTTGATCGTCAACATAAGCGGGTATCCCATATTGTTGATCTCCATGATTATTTCTGCCAGAATCTCAATAGTTATTCCCGAAATAATCTTCGCGTAGCAGTTAATCTTCCTTCTCTTCTCACCTACGGATATTCATCTCAACATGCTCAGATCACCTGTCTTGGTACTGGTGGGGTTTTTGTTAAAACAGGATATCCAACACCTGAGCAGGGGCAGTTTCTCGAAATAACAATTCCGCTTCTGGGTCATCGCACTGAGTTGGATGTTTGTGGCCGGGTGGCCCATAGTGTTTCACCCTGCCTAGAGAACAACTACATTCAAGGTGTCGGGGTCAGTTTTGAGCAACCTGACCAATCCTCGGTAGCAGTGATAAATAACTACCTGTCCTCCCTAATAAAGAATCCATTGATTAATTGTGTTATAGGAGAAGCAGGACACTCTAGTTTGGTGACCGTGGCTAAAAGCCCCAGATCCGTTGGGATCGCACCTAAGCTTCGCTGACTATTCCCTCTATCCGAAAATGTATTCCAAGTAAATCCATGGCGACCGACTTACCGATTTTACTCATAAATGTTGTCAGATTTAAATAACGGCGAGTTTATCTCAATTTCGCACTCTCAAAACATTGTAAGATGATATATAAGAAACGTCCTCTTTTGACCTACGCTTCATTTTGGAGTAGGTTGTTCCAGTCATATTTGATGGTTTCCCTGGAGGATGGAAATGATCAGCAGGCAACTAGGACAATATTGAAAAACTACAAACCGCTGTTGCCGGCTTTATGCTGCCCAGCGGTTTTGCTTTTTTACTTTCCCAGATTACAGCAGAAATAGTCACCTATACTAAGGAGTGATTATGGTAGAGACGGACTGGACCCCACCTGAGTTGTTGAAAATGGCCGGCAGTTATTGGAGTGCCTGTACCTTGCATGCTGGAGTAAAACTCGACCTTTTTACACTCCTGAATGAAACTCCAGCCACAGCAGGACCTCTCAACACAGAGTGGTCTGAGCGAGCGAGGGTTGACTATGTTGCTCGATGCTCTGGCATCACTCGACTTACTGCAAAAGAAGAAGGGTATTTATTTCACAACGCCGTTCTCGTCCGAATTTCTTTCAAAAACCTCTGCAAAATATATGGGGCATATTATCTCCCATCATCACCACTTGGTTGAGAGTTGGTCTCGACTCGATGAGTCTGTATTAAGTGGTGAGCCAGTTCGCAATCGTTTGTCACATGAACCGTCGGATGCAGAACGGGAAAGCTTTTTGATGGGGATGTTTAATATGGCGATGCAGATGGCGCCGATGATTGTACCGCAGATTGA
>PVMK01126335.1_pt1 | contig 21732 bp, 19 predicted proteins | sample 1853481 | NCBI WGS metagenome assembly PVMK01 (sample SAMN08533507, study PRJNA380276) | Marine sediment metagenome, whole genome shotgun sequencing project.
CCGCCTCGCGGCTTAGCAACCCATTGTACCGGCCATTGTAGCGTGTGTGTAGCCTAGGATATAAAGCCCATGCTGACTTGACGTCATCCCCACCTTCCTCCGGCTTATCACCGGCAGTCTCGCTAGACACGTATAACTAACGACGAGGGTTGCGCTCGTTACAGGACTTAACCTAACACCTCACGGCACGAGCTGACGACAGCCATGCAGCACCTGTGTCGGCTCCCCGAAGGGTCGATCAGCTTTCACCTTTCTACCACCGACATGTCAAACCCTGGTAAGGTTCTTCGCGTAGCCTCGAATTAAACCACACGCTCCGCTGCTTGTGCGGGTCCCCGTCAATTCCTTTGAGTTTTAGCCTTGCGGCCGTAGTCCCCAGGCGGTCAACTTAACGCGTTAGCTACAGCACAGGGGGGTTGGATACCCCCTACACCTAGTTGACATCGTTTACGGCTAGGAATACCGGGGTTTCTAATCCCGTTCTCTCCCCTAGCTTTCGCGTCTTAGCGTCAGGAATAGCCCAGAGAGCCGCCTTCGCCACTGGTGTTCCTCCCGATATCTACGCATTTCACCACTACACCGGGAATTCCACTCTCCTCTACCATCCTCAAGTCCCCTAGTTTCGAACGACCTCTCCTAGTTGAGCCAGGAGCTTTCACGTCCGACTTAAGGGACCGCCTGCACGCGCTTTACGCCCAGTAAATCCGGATAACGCTCGCCTCCTACGTTTTACCGCGGCTGCTGGCACGTAGTTAGCCGAGACTTATTCCTGGGGTACCGTCCTTTCTCTTCCCCCAGAAAAGGAGTTTACAACCCGAAGGCCGTCATCCTCCACGCGGCGTTGCTGCCTCAGACTTTCGTCCATTGGGCAATATTCCTTGCTGCTGCTACCCGTAGGTATCTGGTCCGTGTATCAGTACCAGTGTGGGGGGTCACGCTCTCACGTCCCCTACCCGTCTTAGCCTTGGTAGGCCGTTACCCTACCAACAAGCTGATGGGACGTAGGCCCCTCCCAGAGCGCCGGAGCTTTAGTCACTACTCTCTAACAATAGGGACATCCGGGGTATTAGCCATCGTTTCCAATGGTTATCCCCCTCTCTGGGGCAGGTCACCAACGTGTTACTCACCCGTTCGCCACTCTCACCTTAAGACGAATCCAAAGGTTCCCGTTCGACTTGCATGCATTAGGCACGCCGCTAGCGTTCATCCTGAGCCAGGATCAAACTCTCCGTAGAAAGTTTTTTTCCTATTTCTTACTTCTTTGCAGAAATTGTTGGGTCTCAAGCTTTCGCTTGATTCTGTCACTCTTCAGTTGTTAAGGTCCTTAGCCAGAATTACAATTATAGCAGTCTCCAGATTCAAGTCAAGAAGTATTATTTATTCTCTCTACTGTACCTGTTTTCACTCCTGGCTTTTTCTATCTATCATCGGTTAAAAACCGGCGGCAATTATAACCATGACATGGCTTCTGTCAAGCACTATACGCAAAAGTTTGTTTTGGGAACTGACCTATAGTATATAGTGGCTCCGCACAACAGTTCTGTTATGCTTGTTCCCACCATATTTGGCGGTTAACTGTGTTTGATCCCCCGTATATATGGTGTTTCTGCTCTTTTTTGCCTCTTGGATCTATGCTTTTATCTTTATTTAATTATGAGTTACTCATAAATAAATGCTCTCCATCCAATCGATCGTCTCAGGCAAGGAACCAACCCTTTTTCCCTCAAGTCTGGCGTTGAAAAATTCCCAGAATAGCGCCAGGCAGAGCCAATATACCTGGCTGCGATTGACGCCGAAAATGGCCTTCAGCACTCCGTGTAACCGACCTAGTTCAATCGATTCTTGGGGTGAAAGCCGGATCGACGTCCAATTGCTCTCGTCTGTCGAAGATGGCAGCGGGAGATCCCACAATAAATACAGTGAGTCAAGATCGGTAACCCCCTCAGGTATCTCCCGGTCACGGTCGGCTACTTCTCGCCGCAGTAACGCCAACCGTATATTCAGCAGGTTTACGGCCAGGTCCGGGATGTCAGCTCTTTTCAATCCGTCAGACGACATCCGGGCGATTTGCGCCGTCTGTTTCTTTTGCTCCTTGGTCAGCTCGACGTATATGTTTCTTCGACTGACCGCCCGGGGTGGGCGCCCCCTTTTTGGTTTTCCTTCAAGCAGTGCTGCAAGTGTGCTCTTTTTCCGTTCACTCATTTAATGAGCTGCTGCCCAGACGGCGGTAACTTTGGTGTTCATCCAAAAAGGCTTCTACGAAGGGCCCGGTAATTTGGGTTCCATTCTGGTGCAGTAGCTCCAGGCAAAGATGCAAGCAAAGCATACATATACTTCGTGGGTAGCCACGCGTATCTTGCCAGATGGGCAAAACGGCGTCATCGGTAAATAATGCTCCTTGCCGACTGTCCCGCCCGGCCGCCAGCAAGCGGTACTCGATAAGAGCTTTCGTGTCGTCCGGTGTCAGCGGATCCAGTGACGATCGGGTAGCTATCCGATCGTTGAAATCGGGAACTCCCCGGAGATTGATATCCAGTTCGGGTCGTCCCAATAAAATAAGCTGAAAAGCCTTGGTTATGCTTGGATCACGGAAGTTAATCAGCCTACGTAATTCACTAAATTGATCTTTTCTCAGCTCATGGGCTTCATCGACGATAATCAACGGTAACACGCTCTTTATGCTTTGTTCGACAAGGAATGCGCGTAACTCGTTTATCTGATCTTCTGTCGCCCTTCGAGTCCGCCTGCCAAATTCAGCCGCTATCCTTCTGAGGAGAAGCAAGCCGCTTCGTTGCGGAGGTTCGTCGACCCTGGCTCCGACAAAGTCGGGTCGCCGATCGTAACGGCTGTGGAACCAGGAGGCGAGGGTTGTCTTACCGGTCCCCACTTCCCCGACGACAATGGATACCCCTTGGCCAGCTTCGACCATGTAACTGACCTTGGCCAAGGCTCGCTTTGCCTCGGTCGATAGGTACATGAAGCGGGGGTCCGCCTCAATGCTGAACGGTGGCACCACAACGCCAAGCTGTTCCCAGTTTTGCTCTGTTTCTTTTTCGATTTCTTGCACTGGAGAAACGTCATTTGCCATATTTGCACCCGCCTGATTGGATCGTACTAAGGTATTGTTTCCTTGTCAAGGATATATGTTTTGTCTATACCGTGAAAAAAACATCAACCTATATATAATAGATCCATTGACACAGGCTATTACTTTTGATAGACTGTTTTACAGTTGCCGTTTATATGTCTCGTCAGTCGTTCTTTGTGGATGTATTACGTAAACATTTTGGGTTTTCGTGCCTCTTTGAGGCCTCCATTACCAAAGTAGCCTGACAAAGTGTCCTGACAAAGTGTCCTGACACAATGTCCTGACACATTGTCTTGAACGAGATAGGCAAAAAGAAAGGCCAAGTGTTTGTACACCTGGCCCTATGACAGAATAAGCTACCAAAGCGCACTTCTTCGGTGCCGGGTACACCTCGTAGTGCGGAGACGGCCCCTTTATTGGGGAGGGGGTTTTGTGTCTCTAGGTAGCCTACGCCTAACATAGAGAGCATAGCATACGCCGATTAACCTGTCAATGGATTATGTCATTAATTGACTGGCCGGTTACTACGGCGCCCCTTTCTATCGCTCTTTATGACTAAGAGCTGGCATTGGAAGAAAGGAATAGGAGGTCTTACGCTCCTGCCCTCCTAACGGCGCAGAAGAACCTAGAGCATCTCAGGCGCTTACATCGGGCCATCAAGATCTCCACCGGCCCGGTGTCCAGGTCGCGCGGCCGAGTCTCAGCCAGCCCGGCCCGGGCTGATAACGCTCCTCAACTGTTCTTCGACCATCTTGGCTGGGGAAGCGCTCCCTTAACACAAGCCTTGAAAACCGCCTGCTCCCAGGTTGAAGAAGCGCCTCAAAAGGAGCGGATCGTTGACTCGGTTCTGGAATCACTAAGAGGTCGAGCTGAGCCTGAAGCTGAAACGATTACGGCCCAGGTTCAACACGATCGTTTCGTCAAACTCTATCCAGACCTGGCTCTGGCCATGTTGCGAAACGGTATTGTTTCCGCGGGCCGGATCTGGCTGGTGCTCCATTTCATTGACAAAAAAGGTAGTGGCCGAGTCTCCCTGGCAAGGGCTAGAAAATGCCTCACCAGGTCTGATTCTGATCTATACCTTTGTGGCAGGCGGCAGCTGCGCAAGCTGCTGGCTCGTGGTGACGGGCTGTTTTGGCGTCGGGACAAGAACCGGATCTGGCTTAGATCGGCCAGCAAAGTCGCTTCCTCCCTCGAGATCCAGAAGCTCACCGGCTCCCCAGTAGCCGTCCCTATCGACGTATTGTTAAAAGGCGTTGGTCTTGCCCGCGCTCATTTTTATGCCTCGTTTCATAGCGGTCGCAACCCGGCGCCAGAAAGCGGCAAACAGGCCCGGCCGATCGCCCGATCCACCTTACAACAACTGAGTCACACTTCACGTAGCTCGCAACAGCGATACGAGCGGCGGGCCGGCATAAAATGCAAATCGAACATGGCCGTCGGTGGGATTAGCACGATCGAACACGACCAACAAGTAGCCTGGAAACATGGGACGGCCGCCTTCCGCTTCACCGATTCAAGAGGCACCGTTGGCCGGGAAGGTGTTTCTTATACCGCGTGGCAACTTCCAAACAACTACCAGGGACCTCACGATAAGCTACCAAAAGGTAAATTAAAGAGAATTAATCGAGAACTTGCAGACCTGTTTATGAAAGGGATGACGGGGAACGGCAACGACTCGGGCACGCTGGCCTGGTGTAGCGCTAGAAATAGTTTACCTGGTGGAGAAAGGGTTATTCGCCTATTTCACGAACATGGCTTGTCGGCCGCAGCTTGTTATTCGCGTTCACCCCATTTAGACGCATATTGGCCGGAGCGTAAAACACCCATTGGCTCTTATCAACTGTGGTTTCTGCTACATGGTTCAAGATGATGTTGAAACCCTGGTTCATATTCCGGAACTTTCTGACACCCATTATAGGGATAATTAAAATGTCTTTGCTTTGAGTTAAGCGCCGAATAGCAAATAGCAGACACATCTAGTTTTCCTGGGGTCGATCCACAAGAGCTATTTGGCGGGGGGCATGGAAGAAGCCGACATTAAGCTAGCCGATGTGTATGCTCAGGATTATGTGTGATAACATACGCGGTCGAGAATTTGTCTACAGAGCGTAACGAATGCAAATCCACACCCTAGATCTCAATTTTCAAAACACGCCAAATACAATCGCTAGCTATCTGGTGATCGGTCCTGGTGGTCCGGTTCTAGTGGAGACCGGCCCAGGTTCAACTTTAGCGACACTGCGCAGCCGCCTGAAGGAATACGGCTATCAGTGGACGGATATCAAATACGTTTTGGTGAGCCACATTCATCTTGACCACGCGGGCGCCGCCGGCTGGTGGGCACAGCGCGGGGCTCAGATCTTTGTCCACCACGTCGGCGCTCCCCATTTGATCGATCCGACAAAGTTACTAGCCAGCGCCGGGCGTATCTACGGGGACCAAATGGATCCCTTATGGGGCGAGACATTACCCGCGCCAGCCGAGCGCGTGACCTCAGTTTCTGACGGCGACACGATCTCCGTTGCCGGTCTCTCTTTCACGGCTATGGACACGCCGGGACATGCCTACCACCATCACGTTTTTCACCTTGGTGGTGCAGCAATCAGCGGAGATGCAGCTGGCATCCACATCCCCGGTCCTTCATTCGTCGACCTTCCCGCTCCTCCCCCTGAGTTCAACCTAGACTTATGGCTCAAGAGTGTCGAGAAGTTGTCAGCCCTCGATGTCGAAGCCATCTATCCTACTCACTATGGACGTGTCGAGAATTGGCGGTGGCACCTGGCGACTTTCAAACAATTACTTAATGGGGCATCTGAATTCATCCGGATCAGGCTGGTTGAAGGACTCGATCGCGACCAGATCGTGCAGGCCTATCTGGATTGGCAGCGCACGAGGGCAGAAGAAGCGGGCCTATCTGGCCTACTATTCAAGCGTTATGAAGTGTCCAACCCGCTCTCTATGTCCGTTGACGGGATCATTCGCTACTGGCGCAGGCGGCTACCGGAACTAAAGCCCGACGATACAGCATGAAGCCGGATGCAATTCTTAGACATCAACCTGATCATCATGAGCCCCACCTGAGCCGAATCGAGTAGCCATTCCATTGACAGCCTCCGCCCTTCCCTACGTAATACTCCTTGGCTTTCTCTTCGGTTCTACTCTTGTAGTGTCCCGATTCAGTGTCGGTCAATATGCTCCTCTAACGTACATCGGTCTCAGACTCGCACTGGCCAGCGTGTGCCACGTCGCTATCTATGCCCTCTCAAGGAAGCGCAGTTGGCCAAGGGACCGAAACTTGTGGCGCCATGCAGTTACCTTGGGAATCTTCGGTACCGCTATCCCCATGACTGCCATCGTTAGCTCCCTCCAGTTTCAATCGAGTGGTATCACCGCTGTCCTGATCACCACCAGCCCAGCTATCACCGTTCTAATGGCGCACTTTCTACTACCAGATGAACCCCTTACCAGACAGAAGGGTCTGGGCGTTGGGGTCGCCATGGCAGGCGCCGTGCTTTTGGCCATTCTTGGAGAGACCGGTCTGCCCGATGTGTCCAAAGCTGCGCCCGCCGGATACATCTTGGTCCTCGCCGCCATGCTTTTCGGCAGCGGCGCCGCCATTTATGCTCGGAAATATATGAGATCCTTCGACACAGTTGACGTTAACAGCGTTCGAATGGTTTCCGCCGCGGCGGTGGTGCTGCCCGTGTCGTTGCTTCTGGTCGGCTTTGACCTCAGCTCAGTTGACACCTTTGGATACATGGCCCTAATCTACGCCTCTCTCGTCGGTACCTTCGCTGGTTTAATGTTGGCTTTCAACAATATCCAGCGGTTTGGGGCGACTGCCTCGGCCATGTCCGCCTATATTATCCCAATAGTAGCCACGATAGGGGGAGTACTACTCTTGAACGAGACCATTACAGTGGGTATGCTTGCCGGCATGGCTTTGATCCTGGGCGGCGTGGCTGTGATCAACCGGAGCCCACTTAACTCCGGCGATGGTAGCTCCATTGCTGGCTAAAGCGAAGATTGTCAAGATGAGAGCGGATCTTCTCTTCGGGCTGGAAGACAGCTACCACTTGTACTATCCTAGCCGCTACACTTGGTTAGTCGTTTTTCTGGTTCGGCGGGAATCTTTAGCTATTCAGTAGAACCGGCGCTGCTCTGATAAGCTCCCCGGACCAACCATCTATTTTGTCCAGTCGATTGGGAGATGAATGAATGAGTCAAAGTAAAACACCGCTTAGCAACCTATTCGTCGTCGACTTAACCGAGGCTTTGGCAGGTCCTTTCTGCGGTATGGTGCTCGGAGATCTGGGCGCTGACGTGGTCAAAGTAGAACGACCGGGGCGGGGGGACCAGTCGCGGGGATACGGACCACCATTCGTGGCCGACGAAAGCGCCTACTTTATGAGTCTCAACCGCAATAAGCGCAGCCTTGTCCTGGACCTGACCGCGGACTCTGGGCAAGAGATCATGCAGCGTTTATTACTCAAGGCCGATGTCTTTCTTTTAAACCTACCTCGCCAATCTTCATGGAAAAAGTATGGCTTTGATTACGCCACTGTCTCGGCTAATAACCCTGGAATTATCGTCGCGGCCATTAGTGGCTACGGCCATACAGGAGACCGGGCGGGTGAGCCTGGTTATGATGTTATTGCTCAGGCGGAAGCCGGAACAATGAGTTTGACTGGTGAACCTGATGGGGTTCCGATGAGATTCCCCACCCCCATGGCCGATATGACGACCGGGCTATATGCCCTGGTTGGGGTTCTGGCCGCCCTGCAAGCAAGAGCACAGACAGGTAAGGGACAGATGCTAGACCTTTCTTTGCTTGAGTGCCAGTTGAGCTGGCTGACTAATCTGGTTCCCGCTTCCCTGCTTACGGGACAGCCTCCTAGCCGGATTGGCAATGCTCACCCGATGTTGGTCCCGTACCGCCTTTACCAGGCACGCGATAAAGGATTTATGGTCGGCGTGGGTACCGATCCTATCTGGCGACGATTCTGCACAGCCACCGGGCGCCCTGATCTGGTTGATGATCCCCGATTCGTTAGCAATGCGGACCGGGTCCGTAACCGAGAGCAGTTAGAGCCCGTCTTGGAGGCTCTCTTTGCTGGGGACGACGCCGCGGAATGGATCAAGCGGCTGAGGGCGGAAAGGGTTCCCTGCGGGGCGGTGAACTCTCTGTCTGAGATACTGTCCGACCCCCATCTTCAAGATCGGAACGGGATTGTTGAGATGGAGCATCCCACCGTCGGCTCCCTCAAGATGCTCTCCAGCCCAATCCATCTTTCAGAGACGCCACCGGTATACCAGCGACACCCGCCCCTGCTTGGTGAGCACAGCCAAGAAATCCTGCACGAGCTTGAGTATTCTTCCAGCGAAATCAAGGATCTGCAAGACCGCAGGGTCGTGTAAGGGCATGTGTTCGCCGCTCTCTAAGGGCAGAACGGAAGTAAATTTAGACTCCCTATGGAACTTGATCAGATGATGGGACGCATTTCTGGCACCTACAGCGTACGTCCATCGAATTATCAATCGGAGATCAGCTCGTAACGGGCGCGGCAGCCAACCGTTTCGAAATCTAAATGGGCATAGGTCTGTATCGCTCCGGGGTTGTTGACGTTGACGGTAAGTTGGGTCGCAATCTCACCAGCCGCCTGCATCCGCCGCATTGTCTCGACCATTAGAGCTGAGCCAAGCCCGCGCCTACGCTGCTCGGGAATCACCCCAACTTGCACAACGAAGCCGCCCGGATGCTCGGTGCCCGCAGTCAGGAAACCCACCGGCACGTCAGCCGAACGAGCCAACAGCGACCACTTGTGTCTGGCGTTCTCGTCATCAATCCTCCGGCCAATCCACTCAGCGGCGCTCCAGCCTGGGAAGCCCGGCCGATCGCGGAACGAGGCGTGGTAGGCTTGAAAGAATTGGTCGGCCAGGTTAGGCTCCCAGCTCGTGACCGTCATGCTTGGCGGTAGCGGGAGATCTGGCAGCGGAAGGTGGAGGTCGCGTCGCATGACGAGTTCTTCCATCGCCGGCTCAAAGCCGTGTGCCTGGTAAAGGTGGCTGGCTGAGTTGGTGAGTGATTCGGTGGAAACCTGCAGCAGCTGCTTGTCTGCAGTGTCAGCAGTAAACAGAGCCTGGGCTTGCACCTGGCTCCAGCGCATCAGGTAGGCGCCGATGCCTCTGTTACGCCATTCAGGTCGTACCTGGCCGACCATAATGGCACGCTCCGTCCCCGATTCGCGGACGAGATGCACCGTGTTGCAGGCGGCAAGGTGCTCATCAGCAGAGAATGCGCCGATTGCAGCGCCAGGTGCATCTGGGAAATAGCGGTCTCTGAGGTTGTCCGGCTCGTTCATAAGAGCAAGACCTCCGTCAGCCACGCCGTCGGCCAGGCGGCATTCTTCCGCGAGCTCGACGAGCGCCGCCAGATCGTCGAGGGTGATAGGTCGCCAGCTCAAACCTACCAGACTCGGTGGAGCAAGGTTGATTATTGATTTCTCCATCTATGATATATCAAAAAGAAACCTGTTTTCGGGCACGACACGAAACGCTATGCCCGCAGAGCGTTTCGCATGGCTGCGGCCCAACCTTATGCTTAATCCGAACCGAGCATCACTTTGGGACTAAGGTCGAAATATAGTCGTCCACGGCATCGTCTATCGAAATCTCGCCGGATAGAACCGGCTCCTCATAAAGCTGCATCCACAGATGTAAGTAAGGCCTGGCATGTCGAAATTCGACGAGCATCAGTGCGCTCAGGGCCCCTGCCTCAGGAGCAAAGCCAGTCTCGAAAAAGTCTCTCTCCATCTGGTGCTGGTCGTAGTCCAGGCGTATTAGCTTGGTCTGCCACCGGTTGTCGCTCCAGGTTAGCTGCGCATAACCCGCACGACTGTCCCCGTCAAAGGGCATACCAACCGAACCGACGTTAACAACCAGGGTTTTGTCAATGATTCTTAAAAGAGGCTGATGAGTATGTCCCACACAGAGAACGGCTGGAGCAGGATCAATCTGCTGCCGAAGATTCTCGTCAGAAGTGCCGGGGAAGATGCCGTCCCGGTTATTGCGCATCGAGGCGTGAACGACCCGGATCTCTCTACCGGCCGGATCCTGGAATGAAACCTTGAAGGGCATCTCCTCAAGAGAACGAACCTGGCCATCTAGTTGATTGAGGGTCCAGTAAGAGGTGCGATAAATCTCAAATTCAGGACCTTCTCGAGGTGCATCTGGCCGGGTATGGTTGATCACATAATCTTCATGGTTACCACGAACCACAAGCCACCCATCAACTCGCTGCCGGTCCTGAACGATCCGCAGGCACTCCAACGGGCGAGGGCCGCGATTAATTACGTCACCCGCTACAATCACTGCATCTGGTTGCCAGTGGTCAATATGAGCCTCGATCACCTGCATGGCTGGCAAATTACCGTGGATATCGGCTAAAACTGCTATTTTCATCGACAATATCGCTTATCAACCTTCATGGTATCTGGCGTGCAATACAATATAGGTAGAAGGACATGTCCGCGCCAACTGGTCGAAGATTAGAGACCGGTTCACGGCAAAATCGCTGGGCATTATAGGGTTGGTACTATTTTTCCACAACCGCTCCTCGGATAGAATCGGTGAAGCGCAGGGTTTGCATAGGATGAAAACCCGCCCACAATAAGTTCAGCTTGACTGAACGACACCATCCGGAGGATATCGATGAGATTGGCAATTGGATCCGATGAACGAACAAATCTTACAGATGCAGTAATCGCCGAAGTCAGAAAACGAGGTCATGAGATTCTATTATTCGGTCCCCTTGTTGGTGGGGAAGAATATTGGCCTGAAGTTGCCTGGAAAGCGGCCGAGATCGTGGCCTCGGGAGAAGTCGACGAAGGTATCCTGTTTTGCTGGACGGGCACAGGAATTAGCTTGGCCGCGAACAAGGTGCCCGGTATTCGTGCCGCTCTATGCGCTGATGCTCAGACCGCAAAAGGGGCGCGCCTTTGGAACAAGGCCAATGTCCTCTGCATGTCACTGCGGGCAACATCCGAAGCGGAAGCCCTGGAAATCCTGGAGAGCTGGTTTTCCATCGAGTACATACCAAACGAAGTCGACGATGCCTGCCTGGCTCAGGTGGTAGAAATAGAACGAAAGTATCGCAAGGCTGCGGATTAACAACAGATCTTTCACCAGTCTAATCCTGTCTAAGGCTTGAGGCGGCTGGAGCTAATCGTCAACAGCTAATCCTTACACGCGCAACGCATCAAATGGAGGTGTCTCATGTGCCGGAACATCAGAAAGTTGAGATTTCCCGATCGCCCGCCCGCGGATCAGGAGTTGGAGGGGGCGGCGCTGCAATTCGTGCGCAAGGTGACAGGCTACAGCAAACCGTCTCGGGCCAACGAGGAGGCATTCGAGACGGCCGTGACCGAGATAGCGGCCACAATGCGGAGGCTATTCGACGATCTGGTCATTCGCTGACAGGGTTGTTGCTTGCCGGGACATGGTCACACGATAAGTTCTACATTTTTGGATGGAGTTTTCCCTACAACCAAATATGGCTCATGGGCCAAGATTAAGTAGGCCAAGCTGGTGGATAACGAATACGGCTGACGGACCAGATCTCATAACTACTCTGGATTCTGGGACGTAGAGCAGTGTCTCCCGAACTGCTCGAAAACCGGGATAATTACAAACAAATGGCGCTGATGATCGAACAAGAATACTCGATCCCGGTTCGGATATCCCTGGGGCAATGCAATGGAGCAAAAGAGGATCGAGCGTTATCCTGGGTCAAAAACAATACAGGTACAAGGGCGTCACGAAAATGACATGAACGAAAGCATAATGCGGAACAGATACCAACATCGTCAAGAGGTCTTGGCCTTCCTTCAAAAGCATTTTTCCCGCCATAGCTGGGAACTCGCGCTTCCTTCATCAGGACATGGACATGAAAACTATATTGCTCAAAGTGACGGTGAAGCCTACTTTATCAAGCTAGGGGCGCATGTTCCCACTTATCAGGTGATGGCCTCATTGGACCTGACGCCAGTGGTTATCAGGACAGGTTACTTAGAAGATGATACAGCAGTCATGGTACAGGCGTATGTCACCGGGAGAAATCCATCCTGGCAGGACTTTCGACATTGTCTTGAAAGAATGGCAACGGTCGTTCACAGAACCCATCATAGCCTGGCTATACAAAATATCTTGCCTGAAGTGTCCTCTGTGCGCTACAAAGAAGTTGGGCTTGCGGCGATCTCCCGCGTTCAACAAAAATGGGAGCAGTACCGGTCACTGGCACCGTCTGTAGCGGGCTATGTTGACGAAACACTTGCCGAACTCAAACGAGACACTCAAAGATTCGTTGGTTCTGGTCTGGTGGCCTCACACAATGATATCTGTAATGGGAATTGGCTTATAGGACTAGAAGGGCAGATCTATCTGGTCGATCTAGATGCGATGTCACGGGACGACCCCGCCCATGATATGGGCTCTCTCCTGTGGTGGTACTATCCGCCAGTTTTAAGGGCTAGATTCTTGGAAAGAGTAGGCCATCCAAATGATGAGGCATTTAAGAATCGAATGCGCGTCCGAATGGCGCTTCACTGTCTGAATATTCTCCTGCCGAGAGCACAGAGCTTTGACAAATTCGATGCCACCTCATTTGAAGAAAACCTGACGGATTTCCGAGCTGTTTTCGAAGGCAGAGAAAATCCACGAGGATATGATGATTGACGTCGATACCGGCGCGAAATGATCTAACGGGAATTGCCACAGATCATGTCCCGGGAGGTTGGGTCAGTCCTTACCGCGCAAGAGACCTGAATATCGCCAAACAGCCAGCCGTTTTCTGGCCAAAGCACACTCGGTTTAACTGCAGAAAGGCGGCCCATTCGTACGCTTTCACGCTTGATGATGCGCCGGATTCACAGTTGGCCAGGTGCCCGCTGCAAGGTATCTGGTTTTGTTGTCATGGCCCGTCGCTAATGACCCGTTGCCAATGACCCGTCGCCAACCAAGATGGTTCCGGGTGTCTTTTGGCTACCTTCCTGCTCAATTGACAAATAGCACATACGTTCTATACTATTAGGACAATGGACAGTCTCGATAAACTAGCATCGTTTGCCCTCCAGATGGATCTGGAGATAGCCGGGGAGAGTGATGGGCAGCCATTATCGCTCAGGCCGGGACCAGGTAAGCAGAGGGGGGCAACACCGGTGACTTGTGACCGGGATACTGTGCGGCCGGGGCTCTTCGCTAAGCGTGAGGCTCTGGGGATCACCCAGGCTGTAATGCCCGGCGGCAAGCGGATGACGCTTTTGAAAACGCTCCTCACATCAGCCTGTGAGCGCAATTGCTACTATTGCCCTTTTCGTGCCGGGCGAAACTACCGCAGAGCCACCTTCAAGCCAGAGGAAATGGCACGCTCCTTTATGGATATGTATCGGGCAGGTATGGTCGAGGGCCTATTCTTGAGCTCGGGGATAATAAACGGTGGCGTAACCACGCAAGACAAGCTTATCGATACGGCCGAGATACTGAGAAATAAACTCAACTTTCGGGGGTATATGCACCTGAAAATCATGCCCGGAGCTGAAAAGGATCAGGTGCTGCGGTCAATGGAGCTTGCCAGCCGCGTGTCAGTCAATCTGGAAGGGCCCAACACAAGCAGGCTGCAATTATTAGCCCCAAAAAAGATATTCTTGCAAGAACTGTTGGAGCCTCTGAAATGGATGGAGGAGATTCGGCATTCTAAGGTACCCAGGAGCACCTGGAACGGTCGCAGGCCTGGCCACCGGTATGGACGGTGGCCTTCGTCGACAACTCAATTTGTCGTCGGAGCGGTGGGAGAAACAGACCTGGAGTTACTTAGCACTTCGGCCTTCCTCTACCAGAATGCGGGACTCAGTCGAACCTATTACATGGCTTTTAGACCGGTTCCAGACACCCCTTTTGAGAATCAACCAGCAGAGAATCCCTGGCGCCAACACCGGCTTTACCAGGCGGCTTTCCTGCTGCGGGATTACGGCTTTGAACTTGAAGAGCTACCCTTTGGTGATCAGGGAAATCTCCCCCTAACAGCCGATCCCAAGAATGAGTGGGCGAAGATCAATTTAAGCGAGGAGCCGGTGGAGATTAATCGGGCGGATCGCGAACTACTATTACGGGTTCCGGGGATAGGTCCGAAAGGAGCCCGGTCCATCGTTCGAGCCAGGCGGCAAAACAAACTTCGAGATTTGGCCGATCTCAAAGCTGTCGGCGTGAATCCCGGCCGTCCAGCGCCCTTCGTATTATTGGATGGAAGGCGCCCAGCGCATCAACTGCGCTTCCCCTTTCTCTTAAGCGCGCGAACGCTTCCCTAATTCCGTCCTCTCCATAGGCCAAAGAAAACCGCCGCCATTGCACCCAGTATGGCCGCCGCCATGACAGATTTCGAGCGAGGAGCGTTCTTCTTAGCCCGCAGGCCCTGCGAACGCATCCTCTGTGAGCTCAACTTATGTGACCGAAATCTCTGCAGCTCTTCGGCGATTGGTCGAATTCGCTGCTGGGGCGTCACGCCGAAGGCCAGATGCATGACACCCACACCAAGACGATAATGACCAGGTTGCCGCAACACGGTTGCTATGTCGAATGGCAATGGAGGGCTCCCTATTGAGTAGGAGCGATTTTGGGTGAATTGAGTGATCTCGTTTTCGCCATGAACCCTGGCACCACCTGATAATTTTCTGCCGCCGAAGGGCAGCATCGGAACCGCATAATGGGCGACTGTATCATTGATGTTGACAGATCCGACATCAAGCTGTTCGGCTACCCTTTGAGCCCGGGCATGATCACGACTCCAGATTGAAGCGCTCAGTCCGAAATGACTATCATTGGCTAAGCGAATGGCCTCGTCCTCGTCCTTTACCTTCATAATGGGCATGATGGGGCCGAAGGTCTCATCTTGCATCAGTTTCATCGTATGGTCTACATCAACCACTAGCGTCGGCGCCATAAATAATCCGTCGATCTCTCCGCCTATCAATACCCTGGCTCCTTTGTCAAGCGCATCCTGCATATGATCTTCGATGATCTGTTTCTGCCTTTCGAAAGTAAGCGGTCCAAGGTGATTGTAGTTATATAATTCGGGCGAGTAACCAGGAAGAAATTCTTGAGTTCGCTTAATTGACTCCTGTACAAAGGAATCATAAACGGACTCGACGACATATACGCGCTCAACAGCCTGGCAGGTTTGACCTGTATTGTAAAACGATCCCCAGGTGCCCCACCGTGCCGCGGCCTCAATATCGGCGTCCTCCAACACGATCATCGGATCCTTGCCGCCCAGTTCAAAGGCGTAAGGGATCATGCTCGCGGCGGCCACTTTCGCCACCTTACGCCCAGTTGTAGTTGAACCGGTTAGGAAAATAAAATCAGGACCCTTATCCACCAATTCGGCCCCTACGCGGCCGTCACCGTGCAGAATGCGGACAAAAGGCGCAAGTTCAGGGACGCCTTGTACAAGTCTTTCGAGGATTACACCGGTATATCCTGCCACTTCGGACGGTTTTACGACGACAGTGTTGCCCGCGAGTAGAGCGGAAAACATCGGCGACAACATCAGGTCAAAAGGGTAATTCCAGGGGCTGATTACGGCCACTACCCCGAAGGGGATCGGCTCCGTATAGTGGCGGTTAAAGAAATACAGACCCGGGGAAACCCGCTTTCGAGCAAGCCATTTTGGGGCGCGACGGCAATATTGGTTAAGACGATCAACCACGATAAAGACCTCTATCATTCCGTCTTGCCGGCTCTTTCCGGTATCAAGATTGATCGCCTCGCTGATGAGATCAACTGAATCGATGATCAACTCCTGCAACTTGCGCATGACGCGAACGCGCTCCTTGACAGGTTTCCTCCGCCAGATCTCAAATGCCTGCCGCATCTCCTCAACGGCGGTTCCAATTTCTTCGGAAGAGGCCATTGGCACATCGCCAAACTGTTCCCCATTGGCTGGGTTAGTAAAGGGCAGCGTTTCAACACCGGTGCTCATTTGTTACCTCGATTTCTTTAGTAAGAACAGTGCCGTCAGAAACAAGACCGGCAAGGCTAAAAGTGTATAGAGAACGCGTCGTCCAACAACTTGACCACGTTGTGGATGGTTTTGCTCCATGCCAGCCGGAGCTTCCAAAGGCAGCGACGCAACGGCATCAGCTGCATGTGGGATCTGGCTCATGGCCCTTTCGGACATAGCCGTAATCGTCAAGCTGGGATTTACGCCAAGGTTCCCTGGAATAACTGAGCCATCGACCACGAACAGACCGGGATAATTAAAGACCTCGTGATTTGCGTCTACCACGCCGTTCGCCTCGTCTGTGCCAATAGTGCATCCACCCAAGATGTGTGCCGTGGAAGGGGTATTCATCACTACCTCGTTAAAAGACGTTTGAGGAATACCGTCGCTCTTCTGTGCGAACTGATCGACAACCCTCCTCCCGGCTTCGATAATTGACGGTATGGGCAATTTCCTGTCCCGCTCACTCACCAGCCGTTTGCGAAATAGGGTTAAGGGACTTCTTCCCAACCTCATGTGCATCCTGTTCTCAACTGTCTGCATCACCAGGATGATCGTGCTGTCTCGTGACCAATCCGGCAATATAAATGACTTTGCCGCATCATAGGGATTGCGTAGCACCTGAACTGCCAGCCGTCCGAGACGATGCAATACCGAACCGCTCAGGTTATCAATCAGAGGCAGGCCGATAAAGCGCATTAAAGATGAGCCTCTCGGGTACCGAACGGGCTCCACACTCGTTTCCTCGTCGACCCAGAATCGTGAGGTTATGGCAACGCCTCGCGAATAGTCGACGCCGGGAGTGCGCGCGGTAATCCCCATCAAAGATTCACTATTGCTGTGAATTAGCGTTCCTACCTGCGCAGAAAGCCTGGGCATCGATCTAGTCTCATCCCGACAACGGAGAAGCAATTCAACGGTACCAAGAACCCCGGCTGAGACGACCACGTTTCGGGCCCGGATTGGGGGTTGGTGCTTCTTAACCCAGGCCGTGGTTCGCTCGTAAACAATCCTATACCGAGCGCCATCGGCCTGCTCGCCATACAGCGGTTGGACATCGACGACATCCGCCTCCGGTCTGATCGCCGCCCCGTATTTTTCGGCCAGATAGAGGTAATTCTTATCAAGGCTATTCTTGGCATTCTGCCGGCAGCCAACCATGCAACCCCCGCAATGCGTACAACCGGCTCGTTCGGGACCTGCACCACCGAAATAGGGATCGGGAACTGTCTCGCCCTCCTCGCCAAAAAAGATACCCACAGCCGTGGGCTCGAAGGTGGACTCCCGGTCCAGATCCTTCGCGATCTCCCGAAACAAGTTGTCGGCCGGCCACAACATAGGGTTGGGGGTAACTCCAAGCATGGTCCGCGCTGTGTCGAAGTGCGGCTGTAACTCTTTTTCCCAATCCGTCTGCCCCTGCCATCCTTTTGCAGCGAAGAATCTCTCGTCTGGCTGGATCAACGTCGCTGCATAGACCAGACTTCCCCCGCCCACACCGCTGCCGTTAAGGATCATGATGTCTCTGAAGACATTGATGCCCATGATGCCGAAGCAGCGTAGTAAAGGAATCCAGAGGAACTTGCGAACGTCGAAGTTGGTCTGTGGCAGATCCGCAGTCTCGTATCGTTTGCCACGCTCCAACACGAGCACCGTATAACCCTTTTCGGAGAGGCGTAAGGCAGAAACGCTCCCGCCAAACCCGGATCCAATTACGACAAAGTCATACAGCTCTTCACTCGTTGAGTCAGACAAGCCCATGTTCAATGCTTCCTCATTGCGCGCGGCAACGATTCCATGGTGTTACTCGGGGGTGCTATTCATAATTGGCAAACGGTGTCCTGGATTTTGGTTAACATGCATGTGTTCAAGACCAACGCCGATCTATCAATTATATAACACAGTGCGTCATAGAGCCTACTGGAACCTGCCTCAGCACAGGTCAACCGTAGTGTCAACCTCGGTTGACACTTCTTTGACGAGCATAAATCTTCATGCTATTGTCTTTTTTGGCGGTTTCATTTTATTTATCGGCGAGTTTATACCAGGGAGACCCGGTTCCAGTTGTTATTTCTGAACTGAAGGTAGTAGGAGAATAGATGGCACGGATAATCGCCATCGCCATGCAAAAAGGCGGTGTTGGAAAAACCACGACAGCCATCAACTTGGCTGCCGGCCTAGCACAGCTCAGCTACCGGGTGCTGGCCGTTGATCTAGACCCCCAAGGTAACCTGACCCAGCATGCCGGATTTGATCCTGAGGGTCTATCGCCCACTATTTACGACGCCCTTAAAGAGGAGGTCGACGGCTTTGATGGTGAGGTTAGCAGCGCAATTGTCAAGTCCAAGGAGGGCTTCGATCTGCTGCCCTCCCAGCCCGAGTTGAGCTTGGTAGAACTATCTCTGATCAATACACTCAGCCGGGAGCGTGTGCTTTCGGGTATGCTAGAGGAAGTCACCGATAACTACGACTTCATCCTTATCGATTGCAGCCCTTCCTTGAATTTACTTGTCGTCAACGCGCTGACCGCCGCTGATAGCGTGATCGTGCCCATCCAGACCGAATATCTTCCCGCCAGGGGAGCATTTATGGTCTTGTCGACTATCGAAACAATCCGGCGCAAAAAACTCAATCAGGATCTAGTGGTCGAAGGTATTCTTCTGACGATGGCCGACACACGAACCATTATGACCAAGGAAATCCTGGCCGCCGTCGAGAACCAATACAGCCACGGCCAATACATATTCAAGGCCTTCATAAAGCGCTCGGTTCGCTTCGCCGAAAGCGCCGTAGCGGGCAAGAGCATCCTGGCTTATGATCCGTCCAACCCTGGGGCTGAGGCCTACCGGCAGGTTGCGGCCGAGATAGCAAGAAACGCAGAAGAGCGCGCTGAAACGGAACAAGAAAAGGGCGAGGAGGTGTCATCCCATGGCTAAGAAACGTCCCCGGGTTAGCCTTGCCCAAGCGGTCAAACCCCGATCTGGCGACCTGGAGAAATTATTCACGACAGAAGATGATGTCGAACAGGCCTCCGGGTTGCAACTTTTGGCCATCCGCATTGAAGCCATCAGCCCCGACCCCGAACAACCCAGGCAATCGTTCCCTGAAACTAGTCTGCAGGAGTTGGGTGATAGCATCAGACAGGACGGTGTCATCCAGCCTATTGAAGTTACGGAATTAGCACCCAACCAATATATGATTGTCCATGGAGAGAGACGCTGGCGAGCGGCGCAGATGGCCGGCCTGGAGACGATCCCTGCTGTTGTCCGGCGCAGCGACTACGACAGCGGAACCAGGCTTGTCCGGCAACTTGTCGAAAATATTCAGCGCGAGGATCTAAACGACGTTGACCGTGCGTCTGGCTTGTTGCGGTTGAAAGAGATGATGCGGGCCGACATGGACGCCAGAAATGCTAATCAAAGCGCGACAACCTCAGGAACAGGCGCCGCTACCCCTTGGTCGCGAACCATCACCTGGGCCAAAGTTGGCAAGCGCCTTGGTTACACACGACAACGGATCCACCAGCTTATACGGTTGCTAGACTTACCGAAGGCGATAAAAGAAGACGTGCGCCAGGGTAAATTGAGCGAACGGGAAACGAGGATTTATCAGGGTTTGGGCAAACGCAAGCAAAATGCACTGCACCGGGCTCGATACAGAGACAACCTGAGCCAATCGGAGATGAGAGCGATCGCCCGCCAGCTCAAAGAAGAACCAACCATCACCGTCAATCGAGCCATACAGGAGACACGGAATCCACCGCAGCCTGAAGCCGAACAGGGATTCGATCCTTCATTCGAGCCGGATACACAAACCGAAACCCTTCCTGTTACTGACCCTGGCCAAGGCGGCGACACCCCGGCAACTCCAGGCGAAGAGCCAACGCGCGCTCTGAGAACCCAGCCATGGACTGAAGGCGGTGTTTTACCCCCACGCCAGACCCGGCCCACCGGTATCGACCGCCTGGATTACGTCCGGGGTCATCTGGCCCGGGTTCAACGACAGGGTTTGACCTCAGCCGAGCAAAAGGAAACAGTCCGCTTATTAAGGCTTATCCAGCAGGACGTCTCCTCTCTTCTAATTTCCTTGCAAGGCGACACGGATCCAGAAGCATAATTTCCGGCAGAACACTGGCCACTTCATCCGATTTCCGCTAGGATCGGCCGCCAACCACAAAGCCAAGAAGACCCACGATTACTCAATTCTGTGGTATAGTGCCTGGCTGACCTACAAGGGCCTGAACGCCTTAGAGCGGTCAACAACAAACAGCATCGGGGCGTGACAGACGTCGTTTCTGACCCTAACCCCCCAACCCCTGCAGCACAGAATTTAGATTCCGGAGGTTTGTATGTCCTATACCGACGATCCCCAAGTTCAATCCATGATCGACAATATGCCTGAGAAAACCGGCAAGTCGTTGACCGAGTGGTTCGAGATCCTTGGCGCAAGTGGTCTAGAGAAACACGGCCAAATGATGACTCTCCTAAAAGGCGATTTCAGCGTTAGTCACGGCTATGCTAACACCATCGTTCTCATTTACCGCCAGCAAGCCGAGGGAGGAGCTCCGACCGAGGACGATTTGGTGGCTGCCCAATACGCCGGTTCAAAAGCGGAGCTGAAACCTGTGTATGAGGCCGTCTTGGCCGCGACCATGAGTTTCGGGCCAGATGTGGAGATCGCGCCCAAGAAAACCTATGTCAGCCTACGCCGCAAGAAGCAATTCGCTATTGTCCAGGCAGCTACGAAGACCCGGGTGGATCTCGGGCTCAATCTCAAAGGGGTAGAACCCAAGGATCGGCTCGAAGGGGGCGTCGTTTTCAGCGGCATGTGCACCCACAAGGTACGGCTCTCTGGGGCAGATGAGGTTGACGAACAGGTCGTCGATTGGCTCAGACAGGCTTACGAATTAGCCTGAGCTCGCTCCGTGAGACACCAGCCGGCGCTAACTATCCAATAGTAAGGTGAAGGATGACGTTCGTTAGATCGAAATAAATCTCCCAGGCGATGCCCGAGCGCATATAGAAATAAGCCGAATTCTCTAGGCGGAGTTAAGGATGGCAGAACTAAAAACAAAACCAAACGACCAGCGTGTTGAAGCATTTCTTAACCAGGTCGAGGATGAAAGAAAGCGCCAGGATTGTTACACGATCCTGGAAATAATGAGACAGGTAACTGAGTCAGAGGCCAAGATGTGGGGGGATAGCATCGTCGGATTTGGCAGCTACCATTACCGGTACGCCAGCGGGAGAGAAGGAGATTGGTTCCTTACGGGATTCTCTCCCCGGAAGCAAAACCTGACCCTCTATATCATGTCGGGTTTCTCTGGCTACGACTCGCTACTGGCCGGGCTTGGGAAGTACAAGACGGGCAAATCATGTCTGTATATCAAAAATGTCGAGGATATCGACATTGAGACACTTAAGGAGTTGGTCAGACAGTCAGTTGTCCACGTCGCCGCGGCCAACGCGGAAGCAACTTGATGAAACCTACAATCATCGTCACGGGAGCCTCCCGGGGATTGGGGGAAGCGATTGGCCGGAGCGCGGCTGAACCAGGGGTTAATGTTGTCCTGAACGCACGTTCGATTCTTGAT
>PVMK01145295.1_pt1 | contig 21731 bp, 17 predicted proteins | sample 1853481 | NCBI WGS metagenome assembly PVMK01 (sample SAMN08533507, study PRJNA380276) | Marine sediment metagenome, whole genome shotgun sequencing project.
GGAGTGTATCGGCTGTAATATCTGCTACACCGGCGACAGCCTGAGTGTGCCTATTCGTTGTACACAGAACCCGACCATGGGTGAGGAGTGGCGCAGGGGATGGCATCCGGAACGTATCCAGCCCAAAAGCAGCGATGCCACCGTGCTGGTGGTCGGCGCCGGGCCGGCGGGTCTTGAAGCAACCCGGGCACTCGGCCAGCGGGGTTACCAGGTCATGTTGGCCGAGGCGACAACCGAGCTTGGCGGGCGCGTCACCCGGGAATGTCGATTGCCAGGCCTGTCTGAATGGGGACGGGTACGGGATTACCGGGTGCATCAGATTCAGACCATGCCAAATGTCGATATTTATCTGGACAATGATCTGAATGCAGATGACGCGCTGAGTCTCGGTGCGGACCACATTGTTATTGCTACCGGTTCGACATGGCGCGCCGATGGTTATGGCCGCTACCACAAAACTCCGTGTCTGAATCTCGGACCGGCCGAACAGATTTTTACACCCGACGACATTTTTATGGGCCGTGTGCCGCAGGGCAAAGTTCTGGTGTTCGACGATGATCACTACTACATGGCCAGTGTGCTGACAGAAGCGCTGGTGGCACAAGGTGTTGAGGTGTGTTTCGTCACACCTGAAAACCTGGTTTCGGCCTGGGGCGTGATGACGGATGAACACTATCAGAACCAACAACGTCTTTTGCAACTGGGGGTACAGATCATCACTGCACATGGCCTGGACGAATTTGACGGCAGCAACGCCCGCTTGAGTTGTGTCTATACCCAACAAACCCGCCTGCTTGAGACAGATGCCGTGGTGCTGGTCACTTCGCGGGTGCCCAGGGATGGTCTTTATAAAGAGATTGCCGGGAAGCTGGAATCAGCCACACCAGAGTCTGGTCCTGTCCCCACACTGGACAAAATAGGTGATTGCGACGCACCTGCCATTATTGCCGCTGCGGTTTACGCGGGGCATCGTTACGCCCGTGAACTGGGAGCCGACGGGGTGCACAGTGATACTGGCCGCCAGGACAAGGTTTTTGTTCCAGACTGAAGAACTCGAATTTAGTATGCCAGCTAAAAAAAATACCTGATTCAAGGGTTATTTCGGGCTTTTCGCGGCTTTTATCTTTGTACTGTTATTCCGCGGTGTCCAGCATGCAATAGAACTTCTTCACATAACCGTTGGTCTTCCAACTGCAGACAGTTCCTTCAGGAACAAGAAAAACATCACCTGCTACAAACTCATTTACGGTTCCAGACTCCTCGGTAATCGTTATTTCACCTTCCAGCAATTGCACAAATTCATAACACGGGAACGGCAACATCTCGCTTTCAAATGCCGTGCTATCCCACATTCCAATGAACATATTGCCCGCATCATTGGTAAACGCATTGCTGTCATGTTGCAGCGGTGCCTCACCCTTGATTACAAAAGGATCGGTGGAATCCATTTTTGTCAGGCCACTCTCAAGCGTGACCGCATCGAGCACCACTACTCCACCCTGCGCAGAAGTAATGTCAGGAGTTTCGGCATTTGGATCGGCATATGTCATATAAAATTTGCGCAAAAATCCTATCTGTTTCCAGCTAACAGGGATGCCATTGCGAATGCAGAAGGTCTCACCTTGTTTGACATGTGTCGCATTTCCATCGCCATCCATCATGGCAACCTGGCCTTCAATTACCCACATGAATTCATCACCTGGATAGGGGCCAAAAGCTTCCTGCATATCCGTGGTGGTCCATACACCGGCGTTCAAGCCCAATTTCTCATCATCAAAATAGACGTGCAGATGCTGTTCCGGGAGTTCCGACTGGAAATCTGCCTGGTTCAGGTCCATGACAGGCATGCCTGTATCTGCGGGACCAAGGGGTTCAAAACGTATTATTTTCCTTTCTTTATTCATACTGGTTTCTTTCCTGTTGTTACTTGATACTGTATCAGCTAGAAAACGACGGTACGCAATCCATTCAGGAACACGCGATGACGTACGTGGTTTTTGACCGCACGGGCCAGCGTTTGGGCCTCTATGTCACGTCCTGCCAGGGTCAGGTGTTGTGAATCATGTGAATGATTAACCCGCTCAACCATTTGCTCGATAATCGGCCCTTCATCGAGGTCAGCTGTCACATAATGCGCCGTGGCCCCGATCAGCTTGACTCCGCGTTTGTAAGCCTGGTGGTAAGGCCTGGCTCCCTTGAAACCCGGCAAAAATGAATGGTGGATATTGATACAACGACCGGCCAATTGCTCGCAGAGATTATTGGATAATATCTGCATGTAACGTGCCAGGACCACCAGTTCGGTTTCTGTCTCCCGAACAATTTCCATAAGTCGCGCTTCCTGCTCAGGCCTGGTTTCTTTGCTTACCGGCAGATGGATAAAGGGGACATTTTCCTGATCGGCCAGTACTTTCAAGTCCTCGTGATTGGACACGACTGCGGTGATATCCATATTTAACTCACCGGTAGAGCGGCGATACAAGAGATCCCTCAGGCAGTGGTCATATTTTGACACCATGATCAGCACTTTTGTCGGCTGGCTGGCATCATGGATCGCCCACTCCATATCGAAGCTCATTGCCGTCACTTCAAAAGCCGCACGCATCTGTTCAACGCGGGGCTTTTGGCTACCTTCAAAGAAAAATTCAATCGTGCAAAAAAACCTGTCTAAATCCAGGTCATCGTATTGATGCAGTTCCTTGATGAAGCAGGCACGATCGGCCAGGAAATTACCGATTGCAGCCACGATGCCGCTGCGACCCGGGCAGGATACTGTCAGGATGAACGCAGGCTTATTTTTCATAGCAAAATCCTAGCCCCTCATACGACTTGATGAAGGATCATACAGAGCCCTTAGTGAGGCCTGTGCACTGAAGCGTTCCCTGGCAACTTCGATCTCAAAATCCGCTTCCTTGATACGGTCCGCGTTTAACCCGGGTATGACAACATAGCCCATTCCTATGGCTGCCCCCAGGCTGTGACCATACATACCGGATGTCAGGTAACCCACGATTTGCCCGTCCATGACGATAGGTTCATTGTGGTAAAGCAATGGCTCCGGATCATCCAGCTTGAACTGTACCAGTCGCCGGTCAGGCAAACCCGCAGCTTTTTGTTGCACAAACGCCTGGCGGCCAATAAAGTCGCTTGCGTCGGGCTTGGCCGCAAAACTGAGTCCGGCCTGTATCAGGTTATCCTCGGAGCCAATATCATGGCCCCAGTGACGAAAGCCTTTTTCCAGACGCAGGCTGTTGACCGCGTGCAGGCCAACATTGCGGATATCAAATTCCGCACCCGCGCGTTGCAAGCCGGCAAAGACTTTCGTGGTTTCCGCTGCAGGCACAAATATTTCCCAGCCCAATTCACCGACATAAGAAAGACGTTGTAGCCATACCTCAACTCCGGCAACCCTGGCGTATCTGCCGCTGCCAAAAGTGAAGCCTTCGGTACTGATATCCGTTTCAGCCAGTTTTTCCAATACGGCTCGTGCATTGGGGCCCTGCAAGGCCAGGCAAGCGTAGTCGGCGCTGATATCACGCAGTTGCACATCACCCTGCAGGTGTTTTTTCAGGTGCCACCAGTCCCTGTTAAAAGAACCAATCGCCGTGGTAATCATGAAACGGTCCGGGTCGGTTCTGGAGACGGTCAAATCGGCCTCGATGCCACCCCGTTCATTCAGCCACTGGGTGTAAACCAGGTTACCGGGCTCAACAGCAACATCGCCGGCACAGATCCACTGCAGGGCCTTTTCAGCATCACGCCCTGTTACCTCAAACTTGCCAAACGAAGAAATATCATAGATACCCACGTTTTCCCGCATCGCCATGTGCTCTTCGGCGTAAAACTCAAACCAGTTCTGGCGTTTATAGCTGTATGTATATTCGGCTTTGGCACCACCCCGGGCAAACCAATTGGGGCGCTCAAAACCCGCCACTTCTCCAAAACAGGCGCCCTGCTCTTTGAGTACCTGGTGCAATGGTGATTGAATACGGTCACGGGCGGTTTTGTATTGATAAAACGGCCAGTGCATGGCGTAGGTGTGGCCCAGGGCTTCCGGAATACGCGCTTCAACATAATCCTGCTCGTGCTGCACCGGGTGAAAACGACGCACATCGCACTCCCAGATATCACCCGGCGGGTAGCCGTCGATAACCCAGTCCGCCATCACTTTTCCAATACCGCCACCGGCAGCAAGGCCCTTGGAATTCATGCCGCAGGCAACAAAAAAGTTATCTACCTCGGGCGTTGGCCCCAACAGGTGCAGATTATCAGGGGTAAAGCTTTCAGGTCCGTTAAAGAACAGACGTATTCCTGTCTCTTCAAGCACAGGCAGGGTTTCCATACCACTGAGCAGGTATTCCTCCATATGCTCAAGGTCGCAGGGGAATTCGTCGAAACTGAAATCCTCGCCGATGCGATCCATGGGGCAGCCGACTGCATTGTGTTCGAACCAACCCATCAGTATCTTGCTGGTGTCCTCCTTGAAGTAAACACCCTTATCGAAATCCCGTAGCACCGGACGTTTGGTCATTCCATCAATATCCTCGGTCACCACGTAATAATGCTCACAGGCATACAGCGGCAAATCGACACCAATTTTCGCGGCGACATCCCGTGACCAGAGCCCACCGGCCAATACTACCTTGTCAGCGGCTATCGAACCCTGTTCGGTTTTAACGCCCACCACCTGGCCGTCCTCCACCAGGATCTCTTCGACCTTGACGTTTTCAAGCACCTTTGCGCCGTACATGCGGGCCCCCTTGGTCAGTGCCATGGTGGTATCTATCGCATTGGTCTGGCCATCTTTTTTGATGTAAAGAGCACCCAAAATACCATCAAGATTGATGCCCGGGTAAAGCTCGCCGAGGCGTTCGTTACCAATCATCTCGGACTCAACCCCGAACACACTGGCCATGGAGGATGTGCGGCGCAATTCTTCCAGCCGTTCTGGCGTTCGGGCGACGGAGAGACTTCCAATACGCCCGTAACCTGTAGCTTGCCCGGTTTCCTCTTCCAGGGAGGCGTAAAGCTCATGAGTGTACTCAGCCAGTTTGGTCAGATAAGGGGTAGGCCAGAGCATGCTGACAAGACCGGCCGCATGCCAGGTGGTACCACAGGTAAGTTGCTTGCGCTCCAGCAGCACCACATCGCTGACGCCACGTTTTGCCAGGTGATAGGCAATGGAACAACCGACGATGCCGCCGCCAATAATTACGACCCGGGCCCTGGATGGGAGTTTTTTTTGATCTTTCATGGTGAGCTTCCGGTTAAATATTTGTTTCCACTAGCTTGTGTGTTTCAATCGACGTGATTATCGTTTAGAGTATATAGTTACTCATTATGCACCATTATCACAATTGATATTTATTTTCTTATTGGTAACTTTTATTACCATTTAATTAAATAGAAATGTGCTTTACCCGGGTAATTACCGACATGGCTACAGCGTTAAACTTTTCCAAACTACCCCCTTTAAAGGCATTGCGTGGGTTTGAGAGCACAGCCAGGTTGTGCAGTTACCGCAAGGCTGCCAAGGAGTTGAACCTGACGCACCCGGCCATCAGTCATCAGATACAGTCGCTGGAGAAGAACCTAGGGGTTAAACTATTTGTCCGTGAGGGGCGTCAGGCGGTGCTAACTCCCGAAGGGGAGCGTTTTTACCCGGTCGCGCGCGAAGCACTGGAAATACTTATTAGCGGCAGTGAAGCAATTCGGCGTAGTAGTGACCAGTCTACCCTTCGCATACAGACCTATATCACGGTGTCGCTCCGTTGGCTCTCCCATCGACTGCCTCGCTTCAGAGCGCTCAATCCAAAACTCAAACTACAGCTTCTCTCCAGTATCCACGAGCAGGATTTCGACGAGGTCAACGCCGACGTCGGAATGATATTCTGCCAAACACCGCCCGCTGAACACCTGCACTGGGTGCCGTTAATGCAAGCAAGGCTGTTTCCGGTTTGTAGCCCCGATCTAATCGCTGACGATGGCGTAAAACTCGACCCTGAGGACCTGCTGAACTACCCATTACTAACCATCACCTCCGAGGCCTGGCAGTGGCAGGATTGGTTCGACTCGGCTGGCTTGGGCAAAGTAAAAACCAGTCACTCGATCAGTGTTGACAGTACCGTCATCGCACTGGAAATGGCCATGGATGGAGAAGGAATTGCCCTGGTCAACGGACCTTTTGCGGACAAGGATTTAAAAGCGGGCCGTCTGATTCAGCCCGTAGCACACTGCGCCGAAGGCTTGGGGGAATGGGGGCTTGTGTGTCGTAATGATTCCCTGCATAACCCACCGGTTCGAGCGTTTATTGAGTGGCTGCAGACAGATATGAACAGCTATAGATAGACCGGTACCACAAAATTTTTCAGCCAAAGGACTTGCGAATCATGCGCCACGCAATCCAGACCGTTTATTCTGTGCCTATGCGCTCAGAAGAAATGTGCTGAAATCCAATATAGTGTCGCAGCTGTACGCCATTTATCGAGGGATTATGATTTGAACTTAAAGGCCATGGGCAATATTGATGGCCCACTCCAGTATCTGGCGAGGCATCAACAAAACCTGAAGTGGATTATCTATACGCTATTGATCCTCAATTTTGGTTACTATTTTTTTGATGACTGGCGTGCGGCACAAAGCACCCTGCTGCCGGGTGCGTCATTCCTCGAAATTACCAGTTCCTATGCGACCACATTTGATGAACTGGGATGGTTTTTCCTGCTTTTTACCCTGGAGGTTGAGACCTATTGGATCGAGGATGAAACCAGGCTCGGGCCTCTTTACGGGTTAATGCAAGTCGTGCGCGTACTTTGTTACGTCGTGGTCAGCCACACACTTTACGCCTTTATCGTCATAGTAGTCGATCTTGGACAAGCGACTGTTCTTACCGATATTGGCAGTCTTTGTGCACTGGTGGGCGAGGACCTCTCATTTACCCGGAACCTGATGTATGAACTGATCGATGCCGGTAATTGTGCAAACCTGAGCACGGGTGGCGAGATATATCGATTTGCCGGGGAGCCCGTTGTTTCAGATGCCTCCGGCTACCGGATGGCTGTGTGGCACGCCTGGGTTGATGTTATAGAGATAGCTGGCTGGTTGACGATCTCACTACTGCTCATCTTTGTAATGACGCTGCAAAACAAAGGCATTTACGCATCCCGCTGGATCCGTGGTGCGGACGGTCTGCAGTATGTTGTCTATGCCATCATCGCCGGTACGGCCTTGTACTGGGGGATCCACGGGCATTATGTCTACACATGGGATATCCTCCTTTGGATTGGAGGGTTTGCCATCATTGATGCCAATCTTGCTGGCTGGCGGGATGAGCTCCAGGATGAAAGTGAAGTGGCCGGGCAGATTGAATTGAGAGGCGAACGGCAATGAAAAACTATGATGCCATTGTTATAGGTGCCGGCCATAATGGGCTCACCAATGCAGCCTTTCTGGCAAAGGCCGGACTCGACGTTCTCGTTCTGGAAAAGAACGCCTATATCGGTGGGGCAACCGCCACTCGTGAGTTGCATAGCGGTTGGAAATATTCCAACAGCTCCTACGTATGCAGCCTGTTTCGACCTGAGATATACCAAGCGCTTGACCTCGGTCGTCATGGCCTGGAGGTGGTGCCACTCCAGGGCGGTTGCACATTCAAGCAAAACGGTGATTATTTTGGCAATTACCACCAGCCAACGGTCCGGCGGCGTGAGATTGCCCGCCATTCAAAACGTGATGCCGATGCGGCGGTGCGTTTTGATGCCGACCTGATGAAATGGTGTCGTTTGATCCGCGGCTTCATGTTACGCACACCGGCTGATCCGACCTCTTTCAAGTGGCGTGACATGATGGAATTCGCCGCACTCCTGAAAAGCTTTTATAGCCTGAGTGAAAACCAGATTTACGAATTCATTCGCTTTTTTACCATGTCGATCGCCGAGTACCTGCAGGAATACTTCGAAAGTGATGTCATTCTCGCCCATTTCTCAGGTGGCAGCATCATCGGCACCGGGCTGGGTGTTTACTCACCTGGTACGGCTTACGTATTGCTGCACCACGCCATGGGTGACGTTGACGGCAACCCCGGTTCATGGGGCTTTGCACGTGGCGGCATGGGCTCCATTGCAAAAGCGCTGGCCTCGTCCTTGCAGTCTTTTGGTGGCGAGGTTCGTACCGAAGCCGAAGTGCGGGAAATCACGGTTAAAGGCCGCAAAGCAACGGGGGTCGTACTCGCCTCAGGTGAGGAAGTGAACGCCAGGGTCGTGGTCTCAAATCTGGACGCCAGGCGCACATTTCTTGGCATCATGAACCCGAATGATCTACCCGAAGACCTGATCAGACGGGCAAAAAACTTCAAGATTCGTGGCTCTTCGGGCAAGGTCAACATTGCGCTTGACGGCATGCCGGATTTTCCGGCGCTTGAAAAAGGATCGCCGCTCACCCTCGGCCACATGCATTTCACGGATACGCTGGAACGACTGGAGCGTGCCTATGATGACTGGAAAGATGACCGCTGGTCACGCGACCCCTACGTGGATTTGCTTATCCCAAGCCAATACGACCCGACCATGTCACCACCCGGCAAGCATATGATGAGCATCTTCGTGCAATATTGCCCGGTTGAAGTTGAAGGCGGCTGGACCGATGAAAAACGGGATGCCTTCGGAGCCGCTGTCATCAACCAGATTGCCGAATACAGCCCCAACTTCAAGGATCTGATCCTGCACGCGGAGATACGCACGCCACGGGAGATTGAAGCCGAGGTCGGCCTCACGGAAGGCAACATCTTCCAGGGCGAACTCACCCTCGATCAGCTGATGTTCAATCGCCCGTTCCCCGGTTATGCCCAATATCGCGGACCGGTCAAGAATATGTATATATGCGGCTCTTCCACCCATCCGGGCGGCGGTGTAATGGGTGCCCCGGGTGCCAACGCTGCACGCGAGATCCTGCACGACCTGGGCCGAAAAAACACCACGCCGGAGGGTTTTGGTGATGACTGACAATATGATGGCCAAATCCGTACTCATCATCGGCGGCGGGCATAACGGCCTGGTGTGTGCCACCTATCTTGCCAAGGCCGGTTTTTCTGTGCAGATACTGGAAGCACGTGAAACGGCAGGCGGCGGCGCGTCGGGCCATCACATTGCTGAAGGCTACCGGGTTTCAGGCCTTGCCCACGTGCTTCATCCCCTCAATCCAAAAATCATCAAGGACCTTGACCTGGTGAATGCGGGCCTTGAAGCAGGCAACGCCATTAACACCATTTCGCTGGGTCGCGACGGTCGCCACCTGACACTTGCTGCCGATAGCGTGACTGGCACCGGACTTTCCTCCGAAGATTCGGCCGCCTATACGGCTTTCAAGAAGGAATTTCGTGGCTATGCCAGGGCGCTTGAGCCCCTGACCATGAACAAGCCACCGCGACTCAAGGACATGGATGGCAGGGACAAATTCACCCTCGCCAGGATGGGCTGGTCATTACGGTTTGGCCTCGGCGCAAGCGCCATGAGTGAGTTCCTGCGGGTTGGCGGTATCAATATCTATGATGTTTTAAACGAAACGATGGACGACCCGCAATTGAAAGGCGCCATCGCTGCGGATGCGGTCATCGGACATCATATGGGACCCCGCACACCGACAACCGTGCTGACTTATCTCAATCGGCTGAGAGGTGAGACTTATGGACCCCACACCCTGCCGGTGGGGGGTAAGGGTAATATCGCAGCCGTTCTGGTTAATGCTGCTAAAGGGGCCGGTGTTGATATCCGGACCGATGCGAAAGTACAGCAGATAATCGTTGCAGATGGCAAGGCAGCCGGAATCCGGCTTTTGTCGGGTGAGGAAATCATGGCAGATATCGTGATCTCGAATGCCGATGCAAAAACCACCTTTCTGGATCTGGTTGGAACAGCCGATCTTGATGCCATGTTCGCGCACCGTGTTCATACAACCCGGACCAACGGCAGCGTCGCGAAACTCCATTTTGCATTGAGCGGACTGCCACGGGTAAACGGCCTTCAAGAAACCGAACTGGGACAGCGTCTGCTTATTGCACCGGATATGCGCTATGTGGAACATGCCTTCAACCACGCGAAATACGGAGAGTACTCCGAGGCACCGGTGCTGGAGATAACGATTCCCAGCCTGGTGGATTCTTCGCGCGCACCCGGGGGACATCATGTGATGTCGTTATCGGCCAGCTTTGCGCCCTACTCTCTCAAGCGTGGTTGGGACAATGGCAAAAGGGATTTCTCCAATAAAGTAATATCGCTAATCGAAGACTATGCGCCCGGTTTTGCAGCCCGGATCGTCGCCTCTGAGTTGCTGACACCCAGGGATATTGAGCGCGAATTCAATGTCACAGGCGGGCACTGGCATCACGGTGAACTGACCATTGATCAGTCCTTTATGATGCGTCCGGTGCATGGCACGGCGCAATACGATACACCGGTAGAGGGCTTGTTTCTGTGTGGGGCTGCCGCCCATCCCGGTGGCGGGATATCCGGCCTGCCCGGGCACAACGCTGCTAAACGGATACTGGCAATGACAGGGGCGCAATAGGGATGCAAAAACATGATTTCAAACAGGTGCTTCAGCCCTCACCTTTTCATGCACGTGTAGACGCTTTAAACCGGGTAGAAAACTGGACGTCCTGGAACGGATATCAAACGGCGCGTGTATTTGACACGCTGGCATCTGAATATTTTGCCATTCGAAGCTCCTGCAGCGTGATGGATATGACGCCGATGGAAAAATACCGGATTAGCGGACCGGATGCGCTCAAGTTCCTGAATCGCCTGGTTGTGCGTGATATCTCAAAACTGAAACCGGGCCGGGTGACCTATGTCGTCTGGTGTAATGATGAAGGCCGCGTACTGGATGACGGCACGATCTTTCATTTGGGCGACGCGGTTTACCGGCTTTGTTCGCAACATCATCAACTCGACTGGTTGATCATTTCCAGTCTCGGTATGGATGTCACAATTGAGCAGGAAACACATGATGTCGCAGCACTTTCCGTGCAGGGTCCGACCTCGTGTTCAGTGCTTAAAGCGGCGGGGTTTTCAGATCTTCATGAACTGAAGCCTTTCGGTATTTTAAACACCGTCCTGGATGGCGTAGAGGTGATGATCTCGCGGACCGGCTTTACCGGTGACCTTGGTTATGAATTGTGGGTCGGTCCCGATGATGCCCTGGCCCTTTGGGATGCCATTTTCAATGTCAGTGAACGCGGCCTTTACGACGTGCGTCCCATCGGCCTCGACGCACTTGAAATGGTCCGCATCGAAGCCGGCTTTGTCATGCCGGGTGATGATTTTAATACGGCCGAATCCGCGATACGTGCAGGTCATGACCGCTCGCCCTATGAACTCGGTCTCGGCTGGGTGGTTAATTTCGATAAGCCGCATTTCACGGGCCGGCGTGCGCTTCAAAAGGAACTGACCCAACCGGTCAGGCGCCGCTGGTCAAGCTTTCGGTCGAAGGTAACAAACCTCCCCACGACAGTTTTCTCTATGACGGCAAAAAAGGACGGCGCATTGGCACCATCAAGAGAAACATCTGGTCGCCGATCCTTAAAGCCAACCTGACGATGGCGGACATCGAATATGTTAATGGGTGCGGCACCCAAAGAAATCTGGGCTGAAATCTATTACCAGAAGGAGCTTGAGTGGCAGGGCGACCTGGGCACGATGTACCGTCTCGGAAGGGCCTTTCTGGACCCACCCGCGACGATCACAGACCCCACCGGATGAGTACTAGGACCTGGTTCAGCTACCGGTTCATTATGCTCAGTAGTACGCGTCAACGCAGCCTTGCCGGCTAAACCTTCATCACATGTTCCCGTTCTTCATCAGTTTCCGCATGCCACTGGAATATGTTGAGTTCGATAAAGATAAAAGCGAGCAGCCACAGGAACGCATCCCAGAAATCAAGGAAGGAACCCTCCACACCCCAGTAGATGGCACAAAATAATAAAATAAGGTAGAAAAAGCCCTTGATGTACTTGGCGGCGAACATCATTCTGCTGGTCAGCCTGTCTTTTAATTGCAGGAAAACTTCAATCTCAAGCAATACCACGACGATCAACCAGTCCCCCGCGTTTACAACATCAATAACGGCAAGTGCGATGGCGTCACCCAGGGCGGGTTCAACACCGATAATATCTGTACCAACGATCTGCATGACCGGCAGACCGTTCATGGCGGCACAAACGGCCTGGTCCAGTGGCAGATATTCATCCAGGGTTAATACATAGGTAAAGTTTGTACCGATCAGGCTACAGACATCGGCGACCTCGAATGGCACCAGGTTGGTCACGAGACCATATTTGTAAACATAGCCATAAAAAGACCAGACAATAAAAACATAACAAACACCTGCCAGACCCTTCAATACCCATTTGAGCCGGCCCTTTAGCAGGTGATCGGGGATGATGGCCGTTTCCAGTTCAAAGAGTAACAACAGGAGCACCCACGCCACCGTGTCAAAAGTCGCCGAATACGCCTCTATAACATTTCGCCAGGTGACCGTATCTCCAAATGTCTGTGCGCTGGCTGCCAGGTCTCCCTCGAAAAAAAGCACGGCGTCATACGCCAACAGGATATAGATGGTGTACTTAAAAAACCGGAAAATATTTTGTGGGTCTAAAAGTCTGGATTTTAGTGGTGTGATTGAATTCAATTGCTGTTGCCCATGGATTCAGCAGTCAGATCCAGGCAGCGCCAGACTTTTTCAACCAGCTCATCAATGTGCGAGTGTTCCATGACCAGGGGCGGTGACACGATCATCGAATCACCCACTGCGCGCATCACCAGGCCATTGGAAAAACAAAAATCCCTACAACGTGCGCCAGCCTTCAGGTTCTTGTCAAAGCGCTCCCGTGTGGATTTATCAGCGACGATTTCAATCGCAGCCATCAGCCCGATACTGCGGGCCTCACCTACCAACGGGTGCTCCGCCAGGCTTGCCCAGCGCTGGTTAAAATATGGTCCGGTATCTTCACGGACCCGGTCAATGATGCCTTCATCGCGGAGAACCCGGATATTGGCCAGCGCCACGGCGCAAGCAGCCGGGTGCCCTGAATAGGTGTAACCGTGTGCGAATTCGCCCCCCCTGGAAATCACCACATCTGCCACCCGGTCTGACACCAGCACCCCGCCCAGTGGCAGGTAACCGGAAGTCACACCCTTGGCAAACGGCATCAGGTCGGCCTCAATACCCAGCTTGTCAGAACCGAACCATTCACCCAGCCTGCCAAACGCGGTGATGACTTCATCAGCGATCAACAGGATGTCGTATTGTTTGCAAATTCGCTGGATTTCCGGCCAGTAGCTTGCCGGCGGGATAATCACGCCGCCAGCACCCTGGACCGGCTCACCGATAAAGGCGGCTACATTTTCAGCACCCAGTTGCAGAATTTTCTGCTCCAGCAGACCTGCCTGCTGCACTCCAAATTCTTCCTCGGTCAAATCTCCGCCGAGCCCGAAATAGTATGGCTGTTCAATGTGCTCAATACCCGGCAACAGTACACCGGTCTGCTTATGCATCTCATCCATGCCGCCGAGACTGCTGGCGGCAATGGTGCTGCCATGATAGGCGTTTTTACGGCTGATAATGATTTTCCTGTCCGCCTTGCCAAGCAGGTCCCAGTAACGCCTGACCAGCTTGATGACCGTGTCGTTTGCTTCTGAACCTGAGCTGGTAAAAAAAACATGGTTGAATTGAGGCGGGCTGATATCACTGAGGACAGCGGAAAGCTCAATCGCGGGAGGATGGGCCGTCTGGAAAAAGCTGTTGTAATACGGCAGTTGCTGCATTTGCCTGGTGGCGGCATCGATGAGTTCCTGACGTCCGTAACCCACATTGACGCACCATAAACCCGCCATACCATCGAGAATCTGTTGCCCTTCAGAATCCCTGATGTATACACCCTCAGCGTGCGTGATGATGCGGGCCCCCTTGTTACCAAGATCCTTGTGGTCTGTAAACGGGTGCAGGTAATGGTGATGATCCCTGCTCTGCCAGTCACGCGTCAGTTTTTTGCCAGAATTCTCTGCCGTCGATTCATTCATGAACCACCTCGATGTTTAACCAATCCGATAGCTTCCACAACTCAGGTGGGTTTGTCTACCGGATATGCAGGGGAGTTCGCGCGAAGATGTCAAAAAGAAAATGTGACATACTTGAAAAACCCATGTTCGAGCCGAGTGAGCCATATTAATATGCAGTCATCACAAGCAGATGAAGAGCATCGTAAGTATCGAAAGCTCAGCTACTGGCATGACAGTGTACCCGGCCCGTTGTTACCACGATCAAATCTCGAAAATGATATTGAAGTGGATATTGCCATTGCAGGTGCCGGTTATACCGGGCTGTGGACCGCTTATTATCTGAAGCAACTCAAACCCACACTGTCCATTGCAATTATCGAGTCTGAGATTGCTGGTTTTGGAGCATCAGGGCGCAATGGCGGCTGGTGTTCCGCCTACCTGTCCGGATTGGAAAAGACCCTTGCCCAACCAGCTAATGCCGATGCGGCCATACGACTGCAAAGACTATTGTTTGACACCGTCAAGGAGGTGGGGCGGGTAACAGAACTGGAGTCTATCGATTGTCACTTTGATCAGTCGGGCCAGGTTGAAGCAGCCATACTCCCGGCTCAACTCCTGAGGGTCCGGGAACACGTGGATTTCATGCACGGCCTGGGTTTCGACGAGCAGGACTTTCGCTGGTTAACGGCACAGCAACTTCGTGAACACATCAATATAGACGGTGCACTCGGCGGCATGTTCATGAGCCATTGCGCGGCCATTCACCCCGCCCGCCTGGTGCGTGGCCTGGCAGATGTAGTGGAGAGGCAGGGCGTGAAAATTTTTGAGCAGACACCTGTCATCAAACTGGACCAACAGGGCTTAACAACGGCGGGAGGTCGCGTAAAGGCTGGCGTCACCGTGCTGGCCACCGAGGCTTATACAGGTTCGATAAAAGGCCTTGGGCGTAAATTGATCCCGATACACTCCATGATGATTGCCACCGAACCCTTGAGCGAGCAACAACTCGAGCAAATTGGTCTGCACCAGCGCTATGTATTCAACAACCTCGATCACCTGACCACCTACGGCCAACTGACTGCCGAAGGCCGCATTGCGTTCGGTTGTCGTGGTTCCTATCTGTATGGCTCGCGGATCAGATCTCATTTCGATCCGGCTGACCCGGAATTTGACCTGGTGTGGGAAACCCTGCTCAAATTTTTCCCAGCGCTCCGTGGCAGTCGCTATACACACGCATGGGGTGGTGCGATGGGGGTTGCCCGCACATTGAACCCATCCGTGTGTTTCAATAAGGAAAAGTGTGTTGCTTGGGCGGGCGGTTACTTCGGCAATGGTGTTGGCGCCACCAACCTTGCCGGTCGGACGATGGCGGACCTGATTCTTGAACGCGACACAGACAGGGTCCACACCCCCTGGGTCAACCCGGACCGTGAACGGGAACTGGATAAAAAACTATGGGAAATCGAACCGGTTCGATGGCTCGGTATCAATAGCCGTGCACGCCTGATGCAGTTGGCAGACCGGGCAGAGCGCACCAACAGCATTGCGGCACCACTGATCAACAAAACACTGGAAACCGTGTTCCATAAGCCAATGAAAAAGACGACAGGATAAATAATGATAAGCGACCTGCGCTCAAGCGAACTGGATGACTTCCTGCGAAGGTTTCCTGATACACGTTTCATGGATGTGTTTGTACCTGATCTCAATGGCATTCTACGCGGCAAACGTATCCAGGCTGAAGAATTTTCAAAGGTTTTTGGCAACGGCTCCAACTATGTTGCATCCACACCCCTGATGAATGTACTGGGTGATGTCTCCGAAAGCATCAGCTACGGTAACGACGACGGTGACCCGGATTTGAAGAGCATTGCAGTTCCAGGCTCCCTTGCACCCGTCCCCTGGGCCACGCTGCCAACCGCCCAGTGTCTGCTTGAAATAATCGAGTTTGATGGCAGCCCGTTTTTCCTGGACCCACGCAATGTTTTGCGCAAAGCCCTGCAACCGTTGACCGATATGGGTCTGCACCCGATCATGGCCACCGAACTGGAGTTTTACCTGGTTGAACATGACGGTGACAGCTTCAAACCACGCCTGCCGAATATCCCCGGTTCATCGCTGCCACAAGATGGCCACCAGTATGGCAGTTTTGATGATCTTGAGAGTGTGGATGATTTCCTGACAGACCTGGACGCCTTTTGCAAGGCACAGAATATTCCTGCTGGCACGGCGTTGTCTGAATATTCGCCGGGGCAATTTGAGATCAACCTGAATCACATCGATGATCCGGTACTGGCATGCGATCACGCGGTATTGCTCAAACGTGCTGTCAAAGCAGCAGCACGTAAAAATGGCATGGCTGCGACATTCATGGCAAAACCATTCCGCGAGCATGCCGGCAACGGCTTGCATATACACACCAGTTTGCTCGATGGCGATGGTAACAACGTGTTTTCCGGCAATAGCAAGGACGGAGAATTTTCCGATACGCTCCGACATGCCATCGGTGGCCTGGGACAAATCATGGCGGAATCCATGGCTGTCTTCGCACCCAATGCCAACTCCTATCGTCGCTATGCACACGGTTTTTATGTGCCGGCGACACCCAACTGGGGCCCCAATCACCGCGACCTGGCAATGCGTATCCCGGTGTCATCACAGAAAAACAGACGCGTAGAGCACCGTGTTGCCGGGGCGGATGCCTGTCCGTACCTGGTGGTGGCGGCTGTCATGGCTGGTATCCACCACGGCATTGCAAACCAGGTTGATCCCGGCCCCATGGTTGCTGAAAAACAGAAAATTGATTACCAGATTACCTTGCCGGTGCGCTGGTCGAAGTCGCTGGATGCTTTTCAGGCCGGTCAAATCTTGCCGAAGTACCTTGGCGATGAGTATCACCGCTTATTTGAGATATGCAGGAGAGAGGAATCCGAGCTATTCCACGCCCAGGTCAGTAACCGGGACTACGAGTGGTACTTACGCGCGGTTTGAAACTCATCCGGTCGGCAATACGCTGACACTGATTAGCTGTTCAATACTCTGGGGTTTCTGACAATTGTGCGTTTCAACCACTCATACCCCGCTTATTTCAGTAAACTCGGACGCTTTGGAAGGTGGCGCAAACCCATCCATGCCAGTGCCGCAATGTGACTGGCTGCATCTTCAGCTGATGAAGGGTTTCGGCTATCAGTCCACCATTGCCCGACAAAAGCAACCATGCCGACCAGCGCGTGAGCGTAAATAGACGCTGATTCCGGATCGTATCCGGCTTTGCGAAACTGCTCCACGAAAACATCGCTGATGCGGCTCGCCAAATCGTACATCAAGGCGGGTAGCTCTCCGCTGTTTTGTTGCCGGGGAGCATCCCTCAGCAAAACCGCGAAACCCAACGGTCGCTCCTGCACGTATGTCAGATAGGCTAGCGTGGCTTGTTCGAGACGAGCACGTGGTGAGCCGGAAGTAACGGCTTCAGCGATACGACTGACGATGTATTCCAACTCGCGGTCGAGCACAACAGCATACAGGCCTTCCTTGCCGCCAAAGTGATCATACAGGATCGGTTTTGAAACATTTGCCCGTGCGGCAATCTCTTCGACAGAGCTTGCGCCATAACCGCGTTCAGCAAACACCTCGCGCCCCACGTCGATCAACTGGGCGCGCCGCGCTACCGCCGTAAGCCGTACCGGGTTTTTCTTCTTTTTTCGCATCTTGACAAGAATACTACGGAAGCGTAACTTACGCAATAGTAGCTTACTATAATACAACTATATGTAATTGTTTTATTTATATTTTTTATTATTCCTTCAGAGATAATGCAATGACTGAATACACAGCACCGATTGAAGATATCAAGTTTGTAATGGAAGAATTATTGGATATTTACAACCATTACAAGAAGTATCCCGATTACCAGGAAGTGTCGCCGGATGTCATGGAAATGGTGCTCACTGAATGCGCCAAATTTTGCGAAACAGAATTGGCGCCCCTTTATCAAAGCGGTGATACAGAAGGATGCCACTGGCAGGATGGAAATGTCACCACACCCAAAGGATTTAAACAGGCCTATCAAAATTACGTCGATGGCGGTTGGCAGGGGATATCGCATCCGGTTAAATTTGGCGGCCAGGGTTTACCACCCTCTATTGGCCTGATACGAACCGAGATGATAGGTACAGCCAACTGGCCCTGGTCCATGTATCCAGGCCTTAGCCTGGGTGCTGCCAGTACCCTGATTGAACACGGTAATGATGCACAAAAGAAAATCTACCTACCAAAACTGACCCAGGGGACATGGTGCGGAACCATGTGTTTAACCGAAGCACAATGTGGTTCTGATTTGGGCCTGATCCGTACCAAAGCTGAACCCACAGGTGACGGTGCTTATGAAATTTCCGGCAGCAAGATATTTATTTCTGCCGGTGAGCACGATCTGACTGAGAATATTATTCACATCGTATTGGCCCGGTTACCTGACGCGCCTGAGGGGTCTAAAGGCATTTCCCTTTTCCTGGTACCTAAAATCCTGGTCAATGAAGACTCTTCCCTGGGTGAAGCCAACTCGATGAGTTGCGGCTCTATCGAAGCTAAAATGGGGATCAAAGGCTCATCCACCGCTGTCCTGAATTTCGATGCGGCCAAAGGCTATCTGATTGGTGAAAAAAATAGCGGGCTGGAATATATGTTTACGTATATGAATTCGGCCAGGATAGGCGTAGCCATTCAAGGCGTTTGTAGTTCTGAACTGGCCTACCAGATCTCATTACCGTACGCCAAAGAACGCCTGTCCATGCGGGCTTTATCGGGAACAACACATCCCGATATGGCGGCCGACCCCATTATTGGTCATCCCGATGTGAGAAAAATGCTGTTAACTCAAAAAGCCTTTTCTGAAGGTGGCAGAGCAATGGTCTATTACGCCGGTAAAATGGTTGATGAGCTAAGCCAGTGTAATAACGAACTGGAAAGAAAACATATTGATGATAAATTTGGCTTCTTCACACCTATTTTAAAAGGGTTCCTGACCGAAGTTGGCTTTGAATCAGCCAACAACGGTCTGCAAGTTTTTGGCGGTCATGGCTATATCAAAGAGTGGGGTCTTGAGCAGATTGTCCGGGATGCACGAATTTCAACATTGTATGAAGGAACCACCGGAATCCAGGGCCTGGATCTTCTCGGTCGCAAAATACTCTTGGAACGTGGCAGAACACTAAAAGCTTTTGCCAATGAAATTTTGAGTTTTTGCAGGAATCACAGCGTGATTTCAAAAAACGCGCACAGACACAGAATGAATAAGTTTATCTGGCCACTAAGCAAGGCGGTTGTTAACTGGCAAAGGTACGCACTCAAAATTGGAGTAAAAGCACGCAAGGATCGTGACATAATCGGCTCAGCTTCGGTGGATTTCCTGATGTATTCGGGTTACGTCACAATGGCATATTTTTGGGCGATGATGGCACAAAAAGCTAATGAGAAAATTGCTGAAAAGCCAGATAACATTGAGTTTTACAGAGCAAAGGTCAGAACTGCAGAGTTTTATTTTGATCGTATTTTCCCGAGAACAAGGCTGTTGGCTAAAACCATGCTGGCCGAACCAAAATCACTGATGCGGATGACAAGCGAACAGTTTTGATCCTGACCGGTCGGAATGACCGGTCATTTCGTAAAGACCCAAAAACCCCGGGTACAAGGATGGTCGGATAAACAAAAAAGGGATTACAGCCGGTCCTTGATTTGATAATAAAGTATGCCGAGCGCCACCATCTGGTTATTGAATCTGTGGGCACCGGGAATCAAAACCGGATCGATATCTGCAAACACGTCGAAACGCTCAAAGGTACCGGCAACCGCATCGGCCATGATCTGCCCTGCCAGGTGGGTGACGTTGACGCCATGTCCGGAATAACCCTGAGAATAAAATACATTGGATGAAATTTTTCCCAATTGTGGCACACGGTTGAATGGTATACCCACCTTGCCACCCCAGGCGTAGTCGATCCGCGTTGCAGCCAACTGGGGATAAATTCTCAACATTTTTGGAACCAGTTTTTTCCTAATGACCTCCGGGTCATCTCCAAAATAATTGCAACGCCCCCCGAACAGCAGTCGTTTGTCTGCAGTGAGGCGAAAATACTCCAGCACAAAGTTTGGATCACATACGGCAAGGTCCTTTGGATTGATGGCGCTGGCCTGCGTGGCTGTTAATGGCTGGGTTGTGATAATAAAACTGTTCATCGGAAACATGCTGCCACGCAGTTTGCGCTCAATAAAATGATAGGCATTGCCGGCCAGCACGATCATGTCAGCCGTGACAGAACCCTCTGTGGTTATCACACGGGGCTTGTCACCGTGCTCGATTCGCAGCACCGAAGATTGCTCATAAATGGTCGCACCCATTGAGACGGCCGCCCGCGCCTCGCCCAGGCACAGGTTCAGCGGATGAAGGTGGCCGTTACCCATGTTCAGCAGGGCACCGATATAGGCATCGGTGCCAATCAAATCCACCGTTTCTTGCCGGGATAACAGTTTGTGTTCATGCGGGTAGTCGTGTTTTTGCAGTGCATCGTACTCGGCCTGTTGATCGCGCAGATGCCGTGGTTTGATGGCCACATCGAGATAACCCCACTTGAGGTCACAGTTGATATCGTAGGTCCGTACCCGCTCACGGATGATGTCATTACCCGCCCAGCGCATTTCCCATAAAAGCGACTCGCCATCAGCGCCCAGGTGCCTGGCAATCTTCTCTTCACCGGATATGCCCCCGATGATTTCACCACCGTTGCGCCCGGATGCACCCCAGCCGACCTTGTTGGCCTCAATCACGTGTACGTTGTAACCACGCTCTGCCAGGTGCAGGGCGGTTGAGATTCCAGTGAACCCCGCACCGATAATGCAGACGTCAGCACGCTGTGCCCCGCGCAGCGGTGCATAATCAGTGACCTCATTAACACTAGCGGCGTAATATGAGCCGGTATGTGGCTGTGGCTGGTTCACGAAGAATGTCGGTTTAGAAGTCCGGCGGCGGTGTGGCGCGTGCTCTTGGCGGTGTCCAGAATTGCTTCTTCATGACTGTGGCCAGTACAACCTTGCGGTATTGGCGCAGCTCTTTCTGGAAGTAATTCTCAACCCAGATGTCGCCCTTTAAGAATTCTGTCTTGATCATCGCCAATGCGATGTTGGCCTTGACCGCGGGTGACCACATGGCGGAGGTGACATAACCGATAGCCTTTGAGCAACGCTCGTTGTTGTACAGGATAGCCTCTACGGCAGGTTTGTTCCCGGGGATATCCAGCTTTGTCAGGGTGTATTTCGGACCGCGCTGCTTTTCTTTCAGCAAGGCAGTGCGACCGTTGAAGTGTGGCTTTTTGAAATCAACCAGCCAACCCAGGTTTAACTCGAAAGGCGACTGGTCATGCTCGAAATGAATGGTCTTGAGCGCTTCATGGAGTTCCATGTCCGGCATGATGAATCCGGCTTCCAGGCGTGCCATGTTGGTGGCCGCCTCCCCGAATGGCTGGATGCCGTAATCGGCACCCACGGCGTACAACTCATCCCACAAAACCAGAGCCAGTTCCGGCTTTACCGGTGATCTCGGTTATGAACTCTGGGTAAAGCCGGAACTGGCACGAAGAATGTCGGTTTAAAAGTCCGGCGGCGGTGTGATACGGTACATGGACGAGATCG
>PVMK01119156.1_pt1 | contig 21730 bp, 18 predicted proteins | sample 1853481 | NCBI WGS metagenome assembly PVMK01 (sample SAMN08533507, study PRJNA380276) | Marine sediment metagenome, whole genome shotgun sequencing project.
TGTGGCAGCACCTCTTCTGGATCTTCGGGCATCCCGAGGTCTACGTCCTCATCCTCCCCGCGATGGGCATCGTCTCGGAGGTCCTCCCGGTGTTCAGCCGCAAGCCGTTGTTCGGGTACGCCTTCGTCGTCTTCTCCGGCATCGCGATCGGGTTCCTCGGCTTCGGTGTCTGGGCGCACCACATGTTCACCGCCGGTCTCGGACCGGTTGCCGAAGCCGGGTTCGGATTGGCGACGATGCTCATCGCGATCCCGACCGGCGTGAAGATCTTCAACTGGATCGGTACCACCTGGGGCGGCAAACTCACGTTCCCGACCCCGATGCTCTTCTCCCTGGGATTCATCGCGATGTTCGTGATCGGTGGCCTCTCCGGCGTCACCCACGCCATCGTTCCCGCCGATACCCAGCAGCATGACAGCTACTACATCGTGGCTCACTTCCACTACGTGCTCTTCGGTGGTGCCATCCTCGGCTACATGGCCGGTCTCTACTACTGGTTCCCGAAGTGGACCGGCAGGATGATGAACGAGGTCATGGGCAGGTGGCAGTTCTGGATCACCTTCATCGGCTTCAACCTGACGTTCGGCCCGATGCACCTCCTCGGACTCCAGGGCATGCCGCGTCGCACGTACCGGTACCCCGATGGCATGGGCTGGGACGTTTGGAACATGGTCGCGACCGTCGGGGCGTTCACCATCGCCACCGGGGTGCTTCTCATGATCATCAACATCGTATGGAGCTACCGGAAGGGCGCCATCGCCGGTAACGACCCTTGGGACGGTCGCACCCTCGAGTGGACGACCACCTCGCCGCCACCGATCCACAACTTCGATGAGACCCCCGTCGTTCACCATGTCGACGATTTCTGGTACCGCAAGTACGGGGTCGACGAAGAGGGGCGCGCGGTCAGGATGCCGGTCGTCACCGGAGGGGCTCTGACGGTGGAGAAGGACACCGGCGGGGACGATGACGGTGGCGATGGGTCCGGCGGCACCAAGGTGCTCGATTTTCACATGCCGTCGCCTTCGTACTACCCGATCGTCTTGGCCATGGGCATGGTCACGATCGGTGCCGGGCTCGTGTTCATCTCTTCGGGCGCCATCGGTTACGCGATCGGCGGTCTCGGGATCCTCATCACGCTGTGGGGTGCGGTGGGGTGGGCCGCGGAGCCGATCGCGAGGGAGGGCCACTGATGGCCGCGCATGAAGGCACCGCCGTCGATCGAGATTTTGAGGCGACCGGCGATCCCATCCACCGGACCCGGAAGACCGCGATGTGGCTCTTCCTCGCTTCGGAGGTGTTCTTCTTCGGGGCGATGATCTCGACCTTCCTCCTGTACCGGGGTACGACGGCCGATGGTCCCGGCGCCGAGATCTTCAACATCCCGTTCACCTCCGCCAGCAGCTTCGTGCTCCTGATGAGCTCGCTCACGATGGTCCTGGCGGACAACGCCTTCCAGAAGCAGGATCAGCGACAGGGCCGGATCTGGCTCATCGGAACCGCCCTCCTCGGTCTGACCTTCCTGGCCGGACAGATCTTCGAGTTCACCGAGTTCTACCACGAGGGTCTCACCCCCCAGGTCAGCCCGTTCGGATCGTCGTTTTACATGTTGACCGGTTTCCACGGACTGCACGTGGCCGGCGGGGTGCTGATGATCTCGATGCTCATCGCCTTTTCGTTCCGCGGTCGGTACAACTCCGACCACGGGATGAACGTCGAGATCACGGCCTTGTACTGGCATTTCGTCGACATCGTGTGGATCGTCATCTTCACCGTCATCTACCTCCTCCAGATCTGATCATGGCCACGTCGACCCACGCCCATCCGACGCCGAAGACCTACTGGATCACCGCAGTGGTCCTGGCGGCCATCACCGCCGTCGAGATCGGCATCGTCTACGTGTCGGCGCTCGACTCGGTGAGAGCCTTGGTGCTGATCTTTTTCGGCGCGGCGAAGTTCGTCATCGTCGTGGCCGTGTTCATGCACCTCAAATACGACCTCAAGTCCTACCGCGTCTACTTCGGCCTCGGGATCGCCGGGACCCTCGCCGTGTTCGCGGTGGTGCTGGCGATGTTCCGAGCCTTCTGACCGGAGGCCCGGATGCCCGCCTTCCATCTACATCTCGACGTGCTCGGGATCATCGTGGCGCTGGGCATCGGCTACGAGTACGGCATCCGGCGCCTCGCACCCCGCTACTGCCCATCCGACGAGCGACCGGTGACCGTTTGGCAGCGGGTGTCCTTCTACGCGGGGCTGACCTTGATGTTCCTCGTCTCGACCTGGCCCTTCCACGACATCGCAGAGCAGCGTCTGTTCATCTTCCACATGACGGAGCATCTGGTGATCGCCTTCGTGGCTCCGCCGCTCTTGCTCCTGGGGACTCCCTGGTGGCTCATGCGGGTGGTCGTGAGCCCGATCCTGCCGGTCGTCAAGGTCCTCACGAGACCGGTCGTCGCCCTCGTGGTGTTCAACGCCTGGCTCGCTTTCCTCCACGTCCCATCCGTGGTGGTGGCGATGGACACGAACAGCTACTTTCACTTCCTCGCCCACACGATCCTGTTCGTGACCGCCATCATGATGTGGTGGCCGGTGATCGACCCCATCCCGGATACGCACACGCTCACTCCGTTCGGGAAGATGGGATACCTGTTTCTCCAGGGCATCGTCCCCAACATCCCCGCTTCGTTCATGACGCTCGGAACGACGCCTCTCTACGCCAACTACGCCGAGTTCCCGAGGCTGTGGGGCATCGACGTGATGACCGATCAGATCATTGCCGGACTGATCATGAAGATCGGTGGGACGCTGTGGCTGTGGGGTTGGATCGCCTGGATCTGGTTCTCGTGGTACTTCGAAGAACAGAAGTACGAAACCGGCCCCACCGTCGTGCCCGCCGACCCCTCCGGCCGCGGTACCGAGTAGCGCTGGAGGCGTCTCCGCGGTTCACGAGCCTGTTCTGGCGGACATATGACCACAAAATGGTGTGCAGATGTCCGCCAGAACGAGCAGGGGAGTCTCAGCCGGTGCTAGCGGTCCCAGGGGCGCAGGGCGAGCAGGGTGGTGCCGACGAGGATGACGGTGCCCGCCGCGGCGAAGATCGTCACCGTCACCGCCACGGAGTCGGCGGCCAGCAGGATCTGGGCCAGCGAGATGGCGAGGAGCGCTCCGATCGCGATGGCGAGTGCCGGGATGCCGATCGCTCCGCCGAAGTCCATCCAGAATGCCTTCGACGACACCGGCGTTGCTTCATTCGCCTCACCCATCACGGCAGGCTGAGAGAGTGCGTCCACGATCGGGGTCGTCACCATCCCGGCCATCAGGCCTGCGATCGCGGCGATGGCGACCATCGTGGGCACGGAGACCTCGACCGTTCCTTCCGTGACGGATGCAGCGAGCTCGATTCCCAGACTGACGGTCGCGAACGCGGTAACCGCAGCAAGCACGATCCCGACCGGCGCCACATACACGAATCGGAATCTTCCGGCGCCGGGGTGGCGAGCCCGCCCCGCTCCGTAGGCGACGGCAGCGAGGATGAGGCCGCCGAGAGCGCCGAGGAACAGGACCAGCAGCCACATGGAGACCTGATCGGCGAGGAAAACCGCTCCGGGCGGTCCCGCCGGCGGGGACACGAGATCGACCGTGGTGAGGGCCGTCATCCCGCCGAACAAGGCGAAGAAGGCGATGGCGAGCACGATCCCGCCGATGGCGCCCTGGAGGAACGGGGTTGAGGCGTTACGATTCATGCGACGCGCATGTTAGTGCCTGGACTCGCGGCGTCGCCTTCGCCGCAGCGGGCTCGGTTTGCAACGAACAGAACCCGCTGTGCCTACTACCCGTCTGCCGGTGAGCGTTGGCAGAGGTCCGGGGCATAGATACCGATGACGAGGTCGGCTGGTTCCTGGCCGCGCACCGGTCCCCACAGCAGCAGGTCGTCGGTGCTCGCTGATCGGAGTTCGAAGACCTCGTCGAGCAGCGGATGGCTCTCGAAGGTGACCTTCTGATTGGCGTAGATGGTCTGCAGCTGTTCGACGGTGTCACCCGCCTTGAGCCCGCTGAGGGTGGCCAGGTCGACGGTCTCCGATTCGAGTTCACCGTAGGAGAGATCCTGGCGGTATCCGTTGAATATCTCGGCGTCACCGTCGATCGTGAGGATCGCGGCCAAGGGCCCGAAGCGAACCACTCGCTCCAGGTCACCGGTGCACACTCCCCACTGTCCGGTCGAGACCTGCCACTCGGTGTCCTCGTTGGGATCGCCGAACGACGCCGTCAGCGCCCCGATGACGGTCTCAGCGGAGTCACCGAAACGAAGATCGGCCACGGCGTCGTCGGTGCTGCGGAGAGCGTCGGCGGCGAGTTTCAGTTGGCCGACCGGGATCGCCTCTCCGATCGGCGGATACGGATCCGATGCCGGGAGTGACACCGAGGGTGAGCCTGCGACGGTCGTCGCGGTGGCATCCCCCGGTACCGTCGTCGCCACCGTCCCGTTCTCTCCGGCTGCCACGGTCGTCGATGCGCTCGCGGCCGAGTCGCTTTCGTCGTCGCTCCACAGGAGCTGGAAGACGGCGACGGAGACGGCGACGAGGAGCAGCCCCACGATGAGCCCGGTCAGCAGGGGCGATCGCGGAGGCGTCGCTTGTGGTGTTCCTGGATCCTCGAGGGGTGGGACCGGCTCGTTGCCCGAGAGGTCGGACAGATTCGAATACGGATCCGTCCAGCCGGGCGGATTGTCGTAGGGATCTCGAGGTTCGCTCACGCTGCTTCAGTCCTTCGGGCGGTTGAGAGCATCTTACGGTTCAGTTCATCCGGGACGGTGTTCATCCCCGCCTGGGGTCCTCCAGGGTGAGCGCTTCGAGAAGATGGGGATACTCCTCGGCGAGCATCTCGTCGAACGGGATCGTTGGCACGAGGACGGATTGGCCCTGTTTGGTCCGTGCCAGCTTCACCGCGATCTCCATCCGCTTGATCGAGTCGAGGGAGATGTCACGCATCTGCCAGCCGAGGGCGATGGCGTCGGCAAGGCTGAGTTGGTCATCCAGGGTGAACGCGTCGGCGAGTCCGGAGATCTTTCGGGTGAGATCGGACGGAGAGTTGAACGTCTTGAGCTTCTTGAAGAGCTCGATGATGACATCCTGCTGATGCTGGTTCCTGGTGAGATCGCTGGCCCCCGGCATCGAACGCCACCGTCCGCCGACGAGCTGCTCGGTGTGCCGAGATCGCACCCAGGCGAGCGCCTGCTCACCGGTGGCAATGATGCAACCCGCCGGAAGATCCAGGTGCGCCTTGGCATCTCTGACCGGGTTGTCCAAGCAGATCTCGATGCCACCGACACTGTCCACGATCTCTTCGAAACCGTCGAAGTCGAACATGGCGAAGTGATCCACCGAGATGCCGGTGAAGTCTTCTACCGTCAGCGCGAGGAGGGTTGGTCCGTTGACCGCGGTGCAGCCGTGGATGGTGGCGTTGATCCGGCTGTAGTCACCGGTGCACCGGTTGGGGAGGTAGAGATCTCGGGGGAGCGACACCATGAAGGGCTCGGATCCGTCGCTGGGCATGACGAGGAGCATGATGACGTCCGCTGCGCCGGCGACTGCGTCGCCTCCGATGAGGAGGAAGGATCGGTAGGCGTCGTCGGGGGCGACCTCGGCGACCACGACCTCCTCGAGAGGAGCGTCACCCTCGTCCTCGACGACCACATCTGCGATCGGAGGCGTCGACGTCGTGGGGAGCGCGGCTTCAGCGGCCGTCACGTCGAAGCCCTGGCGTTCGACCCCGCGCCACGAATCCCAGAGGTCGACCCCGGTGTACCCGGCGAAGATGATGGCGATGAGCGCGAATGCGGTCACAGAGCGCTTGAGCATGCGGACCCACGGGCGTTGCCAGAACGACGCCTGGTCGGCCCGGTTGACCACGTAGCCGACGACGGGAGCACCGGCTGCGTCGAGGAGGTCGTTCGCCCTGCCGACGGTGCTGCCGGCCGCCGCTTCGGTGACGACGAGCACGGTGCCGTCGGCGTGCTCTGCGAGTACTCGTGGTGTCTCGCTCCAGAGGATCGGGGGGGAGTCGATGAGGACGAGGTCCGCGCTTTCCGTGACGCTTCCGATGGCCGCGGCGAGATCCGGACCCTGGAGTGCAGCCACGTCGTCTTCGGAGGCGGATCCCGACGGTATGACGGGCATCGCGGTGTGTTCGGCGAGTTGCCAGAGGCGGGATGCTTCCCCCAGTGTCGCTTTCCCTTGGGCCAGGTCGGTGAGCCCCGGCTCGGGTCCGGTGCTCATGAACCTGGTGATGCCGCGACCGGAGAGGTCACCGTCGATGAGGAGCACGCGACGACCTTCCTGAGTCGCTGCGACGGCGAGGTTGAGCGCGACGGTTGTGGTGCCCTGTCCGGGACCCGGAGCGGAAACGAGCAGTACTTGTCCGCGGGTGTGTCCCTCGAGCTGGTTGACGGTGCTGCGGTAGGCGACGCTCGACGGTGACTCGGGATCGATGAGGGTTGGAGCCGGGCTGGAGTCATGGTCCGGGATGGTGCCGAGGCGCTGGGTGTCGAGGATCTTGTCGAGCGCCGGCACCCTCGTCAGCGACCACCACGTGAGCCACACGACCCCGGTGACGAGGGCGGCGATGATCGCGGAGAACATCGCGCCCTGATTGGTGTCCCAGGCGACGCGACCGAGAATGAAAACCGTGACGCCTGCGGCGACGGACACGATGTTCGCCGGCGTGAAGACGCGTTTCCACCAGGGGAGGTCACTCGCCCGCTTCATGAATCTCCGTCGCGATATCGCATGGCCCTCACAGGTTGCGCCCGGCTTCCGTCCGGTGCAACGTTCCGTGCCTGGATGTTACGCCGGTTCACCGCTATCCCGTCCGTCCGAACCGATCAGGAGGTGGCGCAACTCGGCGGCGAGTAGATGCCGGTGACGGTGCCGTCCGGGTCCGCCGACGTGATCGGTCCCCACAGGAGGAGAACGCCCGCATCCATGAGGCGGAACTGCTGTGCACCGTCGACGCTTTCGTAGACGAGTTTGTACGTCGTGTACGCCCTCTCGAGATCCGTCAACGGGTCACCGAGTTGGATGCCCGACGGCGTGGCCAGCGGGAATCGGGAGTCGTCGGGATCGATCTCGACATGGCGGAACCCGACGAACGTTCCGGTGTCCGCGTTTCCCTCGACGATCGCGGTGAGGTCCCCCCATCGGACCCAGATCCCGTCGTCTTCGGCACACATGCCGAGTTCGGTCCCTGCCGGTCCGGTGTCGTCGGCCGGGCCGAGGGCGGCGACCAGTCTTCCGATGGCTTCCTCCGATTCGGTCCCGAGAGCGATCGGGCCGATCCCGGCCGCTCTGAGCGTGAGCTCCTCGATCGGGATGGCTTCGCCGACGGGTCGGAAGGAGTCCGGGGGAGGAACGAGGGTGGTCGTGGTGGGCGGTTGGGTTGTCGTGGTGGGCGCCTGGGTCGTGGTGGGGGCCTGGGTGGTGGCGACGGGCGCCTCTGCCGTAGCTGCGACCGTCGTCGTGGGTGCCTGCGCCGTGGTGGGCGCCACCGTGGCGGCGACCTCGGTGGTGTTTCCGCGATTGAGGGCGACCACGGCGATCACCGCGAAGAGGACGATGGCGGCGACGGCGATCAGGCTGGGCAGCACCCATCGATTCGCGGAGCGTGTCCCGTCCTCGGGTGGGGGTGGCGGTGGCGGTGGCACGGCCGCCGTGGCCGTCGCGGCGGCAACCGGCACTTCGGTCGCGCCATCGCCGGCGGGCACCTCCGGCTCGACCGTTTCGTCAGGGGTCGCATTCGATTCGGCGTCGGCTGCGAGCGGCGCTCCGGATGCGGCGTCGTCGGGGGAATCGTCCGTGTCAGCCGTCTCGTCGGCGGTCTCGTCCGGCGTCTCGATCGGCTCGGTCTCCGACTCGGAGGCGACCGTCGCTGCTGTGACCGCACCTGCGGCGACCACGTCCGGACTTTCGTCGGTTGCTCTCGTCGAGTCCGACTCGGGAGGCGGTCCGGCGCCGTTCGAGCTCGTGTCCGGTGCAGGTGGCGTTGGTGGCGACGAATCTGCGTCGCCCGCAGCGTCGGTCGTGGCGACGGCAACTCCTGCTGCAGCAACGACGGAAGCGGCTGCGGTGGCAGGAACCATGGCTCGGGCGCCGGCTTCGACCGCTACCGGTTCTCGCGCTCCCACCCTGATGTCGATCCACGGTCGGCCGCACGTCGGGCAGGCCGAACGATCCGCAGGTCGAGCCGTTCGGCAGTACACGCAGATGGGGAGTTGCGCTGACGTCGTCATGGCGGTCGAGGATACGGCCCGCGCCCGTGAATCAGGGGATTTCCGCTCCGATCAGGGCGATCGTTCATCCCCGGGCGTTTCGGGGAATGCCCTCAAATCCGCTCGTCGAGCTGGACGCGGAGAGCCTCAGGAGTCTCCACCGGCAGGGCGCACACGAAATCACGGCATACGTACGCCCTCGCCTCGTTGCCGCGGTCACGGCCTTCGAGCAGCGGCACGCTCGTGGGGGATCCATCCCCAACCGCGAGCGCGACTTCGGGCCGGAACTGCTGCCACACGACGTCCGAGAGTGAACCTGCTCCGGGCTCGGATCCCACGATCGCAACCTCCTTGATCCCTGCGAGCACGGTCGCCCATACCGCGAGCGAGTATCCCGCGAACGCCGGATGACGCTCTGCCGAGGCGCTGGCGGCCCTCACCGCACCCTCGAGAAGCCGCATCGATTCGCCGGCACCGGTGAGCGCTGCGTGCATGAGCAGCGCCTCGGCGGCAAGAGCGTTGTCGGACGGCGTTGGGCTGTCGAACAGGTTCTTCGGCCTGGCGATCAAACCGCTGTCCGCCACGGTTGCGAAGAACCCGTCGGCGCCGTCGGCGAAGAGCTCGATCATCCGGCGCGTGATGTCCTCGGCCCGATCGAACCATCGCTGATCCCCGGTCGTTTCGTAGAGCGTGTACAGGCCGAGCGCGGTGGCGGCGTAGTCGTCGCTGAAACCGGCGCCACCCAACCGGCCTCGACGCCAGCTCCGGTGCAGCGTTCCGTCGGTGTCCGCGACCTCCGTGAGGAAGGTGGCGATGCGGACGGCGGCATCTCGATAGGCGGCGACGTCGAGAACGGCTCCGGCCTCGGCCAGCGTTCGGAGGGCGAGACCGTTCCAGGCGGTGACGATCTTGTCGTCCCTCCCGGGCTTGACCCGCGTTTCTCGGCGCTCGAGCAGAAGCCGATCGATACGTGTCTTCGCCGCCGCGAGGTCTCCGTCGCTGAGTCCCGACGGAGGCTCGGTGCCTGCGGCCGTTCCCGGGAGGTGCAACACGTTGGCACCTTCGTAGTTGCCGGGCGGCGAGGCACCATAGATCTGTGCAGCGAGTTCCCGATCCGAACCGAGCACGTCTCCCAGCTCGTCCCAGGTCCACACCGAGTACCCGCCTTCGATGCCTTGGGTGTCGGCGTCTTCAGCGGAGTGGAGCCCTCCGATGGGATCTGCCATGTCCTCCACGAGATAGTCGAGGGTTTCGATGGCGATACGGGTGAAATCTTCGCGGCCCGTGAGCTGCGCGACCCGGAGATAGGTGCGGGCGAGGAGTGCGTTGTCGTAGAGCATCTTCTCGAAGTGGGGGATGAGCCAGAAGCGGTCGACGGAGTACCGGGCGAAACCGCCACCGATCTGGTCGTAGATGCCGCCGCGAGCCATGCGCTCGAGCGTCGTTTCGATCATGGCGAGCGCATCGCCGGCCCCGGCGCGTTCCGGGAACAGGGCGGCATATCGCATGAGCAGTTCGAGCGTGGAGGGTTGCGGGAACTTCGGTGCACCTCCGAAACCACCCCACTCCGGGTCGAACGTCCGGGCGAGATCGGCAACCGCGCGGTCGAGGAACTCGAGATCGGGGAGCTCGGTCACCGCCGGTGCGGTGACTCTGATCGCCGCGGAGATCCGATCGGCCTCTCCATCGAGGTCGTCGCGTCGATCGGTCCACGCAGCCGTCACCCCCTCGAGCACGTCGCGGAACGACGGCATCCCATGGGAAGGCACCTTGGGGTAGTACGTGCCGGCGAAGAAGGGACGCCCGTCGGGTGTGAGGAAGACCGTCATGGGCCATCCTCCCCGTCCGGTCGTGGCCTGCACCGCGTCCATGTAGATCCGGTCGATGTCGGGGCGCTCTTCGCGGTCGACCTTGACGTTGACGAAGTGGCCGTTCATGAACGCCGCGGTCTCGGGGTCCTCGAACGACTCGTGTGCCATCACGTGACACCAATGGCAGGCCGAATAGCCCACGGACAGGAGGATCGGTACATCGCGGGCCCGGGCCGCGGCGTTCGCCTCGTCTCCCCACTCGTACCAGTCGACTGGGTTGTCCTGATGCTGGAGCAGGTACGGAGACGTGGCGCGGGCGAGTCGGTTGGGCATCAGCGTGAGGCTACCGGCGTCGCGACCCTTCGACCGACGGTGTTGCCGGCATCGAAGGTTGCCGAAACTGGATAGGCGCGGGACGATTCTGGGGATATGTTCAGGTGAGCCGCCAGGCCGGGCGGTTGTCGCGCGCAGAAAGGGTTTGTCATGGCAGACATCGTCAAGAAACTCAAATCGGAATTCGACAAGACTCCGAAGACCACGGATGGGAGCAATGGCGCCACAGGCGCGACAAGGGATGCGCAGCGACGTGTCCTGAACGAGTTGGATTTCTCTGACAAGCAGAGTTTCGAAGATGCGACGAAGGGTTTCATCGCTCCGCTCCCCAACGACGGTGTCATCAAGAACGCCGACGGATCAGTCATCTGGAACCTGCCAGACTTCGGTTTCCTCGAGGGCGACGCCACTGCGCCCGACACCGTGAATCCGAGTCTGTGGCGTGATGCCCAGATCATGTACCGCAACGCGGGTCTGTTCAAGGTCACAGACGGCATCTACCAGGTGTGCGGGATGGACATCTCGAATATCACGTTCATCGAGGGCGACAGCGGTGTCATCGTCATGGACACGCTCATGAGCGAGGAAGTGGCGAAGGCTGCTCTCGATCTCTACTACGAGCATCGGCCGAAGAACCCGGTTGTGGCCGTGATCTTCACGCACAGCCATATCGATCACTACGGCGGTGTCCTTGGGGTCACCACGACTGCCGACATCGAGGCTGGCAAAGTGAAGCTGTATGCCCCGGTCGGGTTCACCGGTGCCGCCCTCAACGAGGCCGTTGTTGGCGGCAACCGCGAGGCGCGTCTTTCCGGATACCAGTACAGCATGCTCGTCGAACGCGGGCCGACGGGAAATATGACCAGCGGTCTCGGGCTCGACACATCGAAGGGCAACACGACGTTCGCGGTACCGACCGTGTTGATCACGAAGACAGGTCAAACCGAGACGATCGATGGTCTCGAGTTCGAATTCTTGCTTGCGCCCGATACTGAGGCGCCTGCGGAGATGTTCTTCTACATTCCCAAGTACAAGGCGCTCACCGTTGCTGAGGATGCGACGTTCACGATGCACAACGTGTACTCATTGCGTGGCACGACTGTTCGGAGTTCGTACAACTGGGCGAAGTACCTGCGCGAGGCACGGGAGAAGTGGGGCGGCGTTGCAGAGGTCATGTATGCGCCGCACCATTGGCCGATATGGGGTGCCGATCGGATCGATGAGCATCTCAAGCGTCACTCTGCTGCGTACAAGTTCATCAACGATCAGGCCGTGCGCAGAGCCAACCAGGGTCACGACATGGTCGAGGCTGCCGAGATGGTTGAACTCCCCGGCGCGCTCGCCCAGGATTTCTCGCTTCGCGGCTACTACGGCACGATGAATCACAACGTCAAGTCCGCATATGTGAAACACTTCGGCTGGTTCGACGGAAACGCCGCAACGCTCCATCCGCTGCCTCGTGTGCCTGCAGGCACGCGGTACGTCGAGTACATGGGTGGCGCCGACGCGATCATGGAGAAGGCGAAGAGGGACTATGCCAACGGCGATTATCGGTGGGTAGCCGAGGTGCTGAACCACCTCGTGTACGCCGATCCGAGCAACACCGACGCGAAGAACCTGCTTGCCGACACCCACGAGCAACTGGCGTATCAGACCGAAGCCGGGACGTGGCGCGGGCTGTATCTCAGCGCGGCCAAGGATCTCCGCGAGGGAGTGAAGGAACTCCCCGTCGTCGATTTCGCGAGCCCAAGTACGATCGCGGCGATGCCGTTCGACTTGTATCTCGACGGACTCTCCACGAGCCTTGATCCGGCAAAGGCGTCCGGCATCGTCATGGGAATCAACCTGAACTTCACAGATACGAAGACGACCTGGTATCTCGTGCTCGAGTACGGGGTTCTCCAGTACTACGAGAACAAGCAGGAGTCCGATGCTGCCGCCTCGCTTTCGATGACGGTCGCAGACTTCATGAGCGTCGCCGAGGGCAAGGCGAAGCTCGACGACGAGATCAAGAGCGGGAAGATCACCCTCACGGGAAGTCAGGCGAAGCTCGACCAGTTCCTGTCGGTCTTCGACTCGTTCGACGCCTGGTACGACGTCGTCACACCAGTCGTGACGTAGCGGGTCGGTGTCGCGAAGCCCCGCTCGTTGCGGCGGCAGCTCCGAGTAGCAACGAGATGGTCCCCGAGGCAGCCATCTTCCGCTTTTCGGTCGTCTCTATGTCCAGGTGTGAGACGATGCTCATGGATCCACCCCAGGAGACATCGTGACCACCGACAGTCCACAGACGAATGAGATGCCCGATTGGGTGATTCCGGCCATCGTGGTGGCCGTCGCCGTGTTCCTGTTGGTCGCGGTCGGTGCCGTGTACGCGCTCACGCGGAGCTCGGCGGAACCGGAAACCCTCGCGGAGGAGTTCGAGGCCTACACCGCATGCCTCCGCGACAACGGCGCCGACGTCCCTCTCGTCGAGGTCCGCGGCGACGAGGGTTTCGCCATCATCTTCGACGACGAGTTCCTGGATGGAGGCTTCGACCTCGCCTTGCTCGGCCCCGCGATCGATGCGTGCGACGATGTCGTTCCCGAGGAGCTCGCGTTCTTGACGGGCCTCGCCGAAGGGTTCGACGTCGGGTTCCTGGATGGTCTTTTCGGCGCCGGCATGTTCGGTGAAGAGCCTTTCCGTCACCGTCCGGGGGGCTTCGGTCACGAGGGGAGCCCCGGAGGAGATTTCGATCTCGACGAGATGCTGGACCTCGAGCGCGGATTCACCCCCGAGGAATTGTGTGCAGCCCTCGAGATGGGGGATCTGCCGCCCGAGTTCCCCGGGCTGGAACGCCTGGCCGAACTGTGCGACTCGATCGGGGCCTGAACCTACGTTTCGGTAGCCGACGCGGATCCGTATCCTCCGAATCCGGCCGGTCGGTTGACGTTGTCCGTTTTGGGGCTTCACAAACCGCTGCGGTTGTGTGATATTGAATAGTCCCGCGGTCGTGGCGTTGCCCACAGGCGCAGGACCCCAGGGACTCGGTGCAGGACGGACACCTGCAACATCGGCGGAGGGCTTGTCTATGACAACTGGTGCGAAGCCGCGCAAGGCAGTCGTGAAACGTGCCGTGCGTGAGCGTGAGGACGCGAAAGAGCGGATCGAGCGCGACACACTCACACGTACGAGGCGCGATCGCGACCGGAGCAAACTCACCGACGAGCGCGGCCGCCTCACCACGGATCTCGTCAGCCAGTACCTCACCGCGATCGGGGAGTACGAACTCCTCACCGCCGAACGAGAGGTCGACTACGCGCAGAAGATCGAAGCCGGGCAGTCCGCAGACGACAAGCTCCAGGAAGGCGCTTATCAAGGGCGATCCGAGCAGATCGTGCTGCGCCGCCGGGTGCGCCGCGGGCAGGAAGCCAAGGACGCCTTCCTCACTGCCAACCTTCGCCTCGTCGTCGCCAATGCCCGCCGGTACGCCAACACGTCGGGCATCGACTTCCTCGATCTGATCCAGGAGGGGAACCTCGGTCTCATTCGCGCCGTTGAGAAATTCGACTGGCGGAAGGGTTTCAAGTTCTCCACGTATGCGACGTGGTGGATTCGCCAGGCCATCACCCGCGCGATCGCAGACAAATCACGTACCGTTCGCATCCCGGTGCACCTCCACGACACCCTCGCCGCGGTGCGCGCCGCCCAGGCCAGCCTCAAAGCGGAGCTCGGGCGTGATCCCAAACCTGAAGAGATCGCGGAGGAAGCCGGCGTTGACGTGGCCAAGGTCGAGCTCGCACTCGGCGTTGCCGACACGGTGTCCCTCGAACAGCCCATCGGCGAGGACGGCGCCCAGCTCGGTGACTTCATCGAAGACGAGGATGCGCTCGACCCGGTGCGAGTCACCGAAGAGCTCGACATCGCCAACAGCCTGAGGAAATCCATCGAGCGCCTTCCGGTGCGCGAAGGCCGGATCCTGGCTCTGCGCTACGGCTTCTACGACGGTGTTCCCCGCACGCTCGAAGAGATCGGAGATGAGTTCAATCTCACCCGGGAGCGTATTCGCCAGCTCGAGAAGCTCGCCCTCTGCCGGCTGCGCCATCCGAGTTTCGGGATCCGCGAACAAGATCTCGTCTGATCTCGCGGCTGGCGCCGCGGACCGGCCTACTAGCCTCCGTCCTGCGGAACGGAAGGAGCGAGGATATGCGCCTCAACGCACTCGTCGGGGGATCGGCTGAGGTCATCGGGCCCGAGACAACGCTCCGAGGTGCTGCCGTCGCGATGGTCGCCGCGGGCGTGGCAGCCGCCGCCGTCGTCGATGGTCGCCGGCTGGTCGGGATCTTCACCGACCGTGATCTCGCCCGTGCCGCCGCCGAGAACGCCGACTTCGATGCCGACCCGGTCACGTTGTGGATGAGCGAGTCTCCCGACACGTTCGATCCGAACGTTCGTGTCGCCGAAGCCGCACAGTGGCTCCTCGAGGTCGGCTACCGGCATCTCCCGGTGATGGATGGCGACGAGCTCCTCGGCATCGTCGACATCCGCGACGTCCTCTGGGCCCTGACGAAGAGCTGAGTCGCGAGTCGCGGGTTCCGTTTCCCGAACCCCCTCCGTCGTCGACCGAGGCGGTCGACGCCACCTCCCCCAACACTCGCTTCGCTCGCGGGGGAGGAGACGGTGCGTGCGCTCCCGGCGGAGGAAACGGGCTCTGGACTCGCGACTGGAGACTCGCGACTCGAGACTCACAACCCCAGGCGTTCGCTGATCACTGCGAAGGCGTCGTCTGATTCTTCGGGGATCAGGAAGGAGAAGGCTTCTTGTCCCGTGAGCTTCTTGATGAGCTCGACGGACGACGTTGTGTTCGTGGCGATACCGGCGATGACGTCGGGTTTGTACCCGAAACCCTTGATCACTCCACTCACGGCGTACGGGTCGGACGCGCAGAGCACGGTGCAGGCAATGTTGTCGGCGAGTTCCTCCATGACGATCTCTCCGTTGTACGGCTCGAGCGGCGATGCTCCGGCCTCCGCTACCACGACGTCGGGTTCCCCGGCTGCGACGAGGCACAGGAGTTCACGGAGCCGGGCCCGGTACTCCTCGGGGTCGACGATGGTCGACGGCAGGCCGACGTCGACGAAGTCGTAGATGTCGTCGGCGCCGGCATCCCACATCGAAAGAACGTCTCGGTAACGTCCGGCACCGGTGAGTTTGCATCCGGTCACCCGACGGTCGTGCTGTTTGAGGTGACGGACGATCCGCTTCGCCGCGGTCGTCTTCCCGGCCGACATCGAGGTACCGATGATGAGGACCGTCGGGACGTTGTACTCGACGTCGGGGATCGGAGGTACGAAGTCGCTCATCACCTGCTTGCTGCCGCCCCGGGTCACGTGACCGACGTAGCGGAGGCGCAGGAGGGGAGGCAGCAGCGGGGCGATGGACGTGACCCGTCCGAACAGGCCGGCCGACGTCATGGCTTGGAATTCCAGGTCATCGCGGATGTCGATCCAGTCTCCGACCGCTTCGAGGGTGGCTCGCCGCGAGCCGAAGGTTCCCACGACGAGGTCGCCCGCGACGACCTCGATCATGCGGCCGCTCCGCAGTTCGACACGAGAGAGTTCCCCCGAACGGCCGAACACCTCACCGATGACGTAATCACCGCTCGCCCACTGGGAGCGTGGCAACTGCGTCACGTCGAAACCCTCCTCGGCGAGATCGGAGATCCGGGTCACCGACGAGAAGAAGTACTTGTTCATCGTTCACCCCCCTCTGGGTGTTGCTACGGGTTCGAGGAGGAGTGCCGCCAGGAGAGCGGTCCTCGGCAGCACGTTCTCGATTTCGATGTACTCGCCGGCGGCATGGGCTCCGTCGCCCACGGTGCCCAGCCCGTCGAGGGTCGCGGTGTACTGACTGGTCGTGTTGCCGTCCGATCCGCCGCCCGCCGTCACTTCGGCGAGGTCCATGCCGAGTTCCTTCCCGATCATCTGTGCCGCTGCGAAGAGCGCCTGGTTGGCCGGGGTACGTTCCATCGGAGGACGACCGAACCCGCCCGTCACCGCGATGTGGGTACCTGCGGTTGCCGGTGTCAGCGCCCGGATGGCCACGTCGATCACTGCCGCGTCGGCATGGGTGAGGACCCGCACGTCGACGCTCGCCTCACTGTGCGGAGCGATCACATTGGGTCGAATCCCTCCCTCGATCGTGCCGACGTTCACGGTGATGCCCCGCTCCGGGTCGTTGAGGGCGAAGAGGCGCTGGATCACCGACGAGAGCTCCAGGATGGCGGAGGCGCCTGCTTCCGGGTCGAGGCCGGCATGGGCCGCTCGTCCCTGGATCGTCACCGTGTAACGGCCGAGGCCCTTGCGAGCCGTCTTGAGATCGCCGCCGGGCCCGAGTCCGGGTTCGAGGACGAAGGCGCGACAAGCCAGACGACTGAGCCGACGGATCGCCGCTCCAGAGCCGCGACTCCCGACCTCCTCGTCCGTGTTCACGAGCATCGCCGGGGTCGCCGGAAACGCGGCGCCGAGGTCGGTGAGCACTGCCAGCGCGTAGACCATCTGCACGAGCCCCGCCTTCATGTCGAACGACCCGGGTCCGGCGCCGTGACCGTTCGACACGGTCCACGGGCGCTCCTGGACGGTCCCGACCGGCCAGACGGTGTCGGCATGCCCCAGGACCAACTGGATCCGCGGTGTCGACGTCTCCCGGGGCCGGGCGAGGAGATAGCCGCCCGAAACCCCCACCGGAGACAGGCGGACCCGCGTGCCGATGCCCTCGAACTCCTCCTTCAGCCGGTACAGGACTCGCCGCGTCGCCACCGGGTCGGTCGACGGGCTCTCGATGGCCACGAGCTCGGCAAGGAGGCCGATCATCGATGCTCGCTGCGGCTCGAGCAATTCGAGGATCGAACCGGGATCGATTCGCTCCACCACCGCTCACCGTGCCCATCCGGCGTGGAACGGGAACGCCTGGGCCCGGTCGATGGCGGTGAACCGATCCGGCTGAAGGTACGCCACCACCGGCGCCGCGGCCAGCACGTCTTCGTCTTCCCGGTCGAGTTGTCGCAGCGCCCGGTCGTCGATGTGCGCTGCGACCACCCGCCCGATCACCAGGCTGTTGTCTTCGAGATCGTCGACGGTTCTCTCGAGCTCGCAGTCGAGGTGGAGGAGGGCACCTGCGAGGAGTGGGCCCTCCACGACGGTGGCGGGGACCGTCGGGACGGCGCCGAGCGAGGGTTTGGAATCGTCATCGATGCGGGGGGCGGCCGCGAGGCTCACCATCACGACCTGCTCGACCCGGGGATAACTCACCGTGAACACGCCGTTACGGACGACGTTGCGGTAGGTGGCGTGACGTTCGCTGCACACGAATCCGAACAGGTTCCCCCACGACACCGGTCCCGCCATGTGTTTCGGGGCGAGGTCGGGGTTGCCGTCGGTTTCGATGGTTCCGATGATGACGAGCGGATGCACCAGGTAGAAGCAATCCCAGATCGGGTACGCGCAGTCGATGTCGACGTAGGTGCCGCTCATCTTCCCTCCGGATGGTGCCAACGTACGCGGGCGGGCGTGTTCGGACTAGGGGAGAAAGACCGGACAGCACCGTCGAGAGAAGAGGCGGCGAGAGGCGCAGCCGTCGCTATTCGGCGGCGTCGAGGTTCCGGCTCTCCTGCGGGATCTCCCGAGCGAACTCGGTCTGCGGGAAGTAGCAGGCGACCGGATGCCCCTGGCCCCGGTCGATGAGTTCGGGGGTCTCGCCGGAGCAGACTTCCTGGGCTTTCCAGCACCGGGTACGGAACCGGCATCCCGACGGCGGGTTGGCGGGGCTGGGCACGTCACCCTGGAGCAGGATGCGCTGCCGCTGCTCCCTGCCCTTGGGGTCGGGAATGGGAACCGCCGACAGCAGCGCTTCGGTGTACGGGTGGGCCGTGTTGTCGTAGAGTCCGCGCTCGTCGCCTTCTTCGACGATCTTGCCCAGGTACATGACCGCGGTTCGATCGCAGAGGTGGCGCACCACCGACAGGTCGTGGGCGATGAACAGATAGGCGACACCGAACTCGTCCTGGATGTCCTCGAGCAGGTTGACGACCTGGGCCTGGACCGATACGTCGAGGGCGGAGACCGGCTCGTCGCAGATGATGACGCTGGGATCGACGGCCAGAGCCCGGGCGACGCCGACCCGCTGTCGCTGTCCGCCGGAGAACTGGTGGGGGTAGCGGTTGATGTGATTCGGGTTCAGGCCAACGACCTCGAGGAGTTCCTGGGTTCGTTTCCGACGGCCCTTCTTCGGGACGGTGCCGTGGATGACCCAGGGTTCCGAGATGATGTTCCCGACGGTCATCCTGGGGTTGAGGGAGGCGTAGGGATCCTGGAAGATCACCGAGATCTCCTTACGCAGGTTGCGGAGTTCCTTCGTGCCCATCTCGAAGATGTTGCGACCCTCGAAGTAAGCGGCCCCACCGGTCGGCTCCTCGAGACGGAGGATCGTTCGGGCCGTTGTGGTCTTGCCGCAGCCCGATTCTCCGACCAGGCCGAGTGTCTCACCGCGATGGAGGTCGAAGCTCACACCGTCGACGGCCTTGACGTCGCCGATCTTCTTCTTGAACATGATCCCGCGAGTGATCGGGAAGTACTTGACGAGACCTTCGACGCGCAGGATCGGTTCTTCGGTCTTGGGCGCCGGCTCTTTGGGAGCGGCCGTCGGCTCAGCGGTCAAGTTGCACCTCCTCCCAGAACAGGCACGCGCTGTCGTGGCCGTCCCGACCGATGTCGACCAGGGGCGGGATCTCGCCGGTGCACTCCTGGCGGGCGTAGGGGCAACGGGGGTGGAAGGCACAACCCGACGGGATGTTCAACAGATCGGGCGGTGCACCCTGGATCGGGTTGAGGCGGTCGGTGTGGACGTCGGGTCGAGCGATCGAGTCCATGAGACCGAGGGTGTACGGGTGCGCCGGATGGTGGAAGATGTCGTTGATCTCTCCCTCCTCCATGATCCTCCCCGCGTACATGATGACGACCCGGTCGCAGACCTCGGCGACGACGCCGAGGTCGTGGGTGATGAGGATCAGGCCCATGCCCGTCTCGCTCTGGAGTTCGTGGAGGAGCTCCATGATCTGGGCTTGGACGGTCACATCGAGCGCCGTGGTCGGCTCGTCGGCGATCAGGACGTCGGGGTTGAGCGACAGCGCCATCGCGATCATCGCACGTTGGCGCATGCCGCCCGAGAACTCGTGCGGGTAGGAGTTCACCCGGTCCCGGGGATCGGGGATCTTGACGCGTTCCATGAGTTCGATGGCCGCTTCTTTGGCTTCCTTCTTCGAGTAGCCCCGGTGTTTGCGCAGCATCTCACCGATCTGCCAGCCCACCGTGAAGACCGGGTTGAGGGCGGTGAGGGCGTCCTGGAAGATCATCGCGATCTTCTGCCCGCGCACCTCCTTGGCCATCACGTTTTCCGGAAGTTGGAGAAGGTCGATGCCGCGGAACTCGACCTTTCCGCCGGTCACGAAGCCGGGAGGGGTGTCAAGGATCCCCATGACGGCCTGGGCGCTGACGCTCTTGCCGCTGACGGACTCGCCGAGGATCGCCAGCGTGTCGTGTTCGTGCAGCGTGTACGAGAGGGAGTTGACGGCCTTGACCACGCCGTCCTCGATGCGGAACTCGACGCTGAGGTTCTCCACGTCGAGGAGGGGCGCCGTCGGATCGTACGTCTTCCCCCCGAGGGTGTCCTGATCCTGTGTTTTGGTCGCCATCAGCGGAGCTTCGGGTCGAGCGCGTCGCGGAGGGCGTCACCCATCAGGATGAAGCTGAACACGGTGATGCTGAGGAAGATGCCGGGGAACAACAGGAGATGGGGAGACGTGAGGATGCGTTGCTGGGCCACACTGATCATGAGGCCCCACGAGATCGCCGGAAGCTGCAACCCGACTCCCAGGAACGACAGGGCAGCTTCGACGGCGATCACCGCGCCCACGGTGATCGTGGCGTACACGATCACCGGGGCCATGGAGTTGGGCAGGATGTGTCTGGTGATGATCCTGCTGTCCTTGGCCCCCATGGCGCGGGCCGCGTCGACGTAATCGTGCGATTTTGCCGAAAGCACGGACGATCTCACGAGGCGCAACATGGTCGCCCAGCCGAGGGCGATGAGAACCAGGCTGACCTGGAACACGCCTCGGGTCGGGAACAGGCTGAGGATCACGATCCCGCCCAGGATGAAGGGGATCACGAACATGATGTCGGTGAGCCTCGCGATGATCGTGTCGGTCCACCCGCCGTAAAAGCCGGCGGCGGATCCTCCGATGAGAGCGATGAGCGTCGCGAAGAAAGTGACGACCAGGCCGATGGTGATCGACACCCGCGCCCCATGGATAGTGCGGGAGTAGTAGTCGCAACCCTGGAGATCGGTTCCGAACCAATGTTCGCCGCTCACCGGCAGGAGTGAATCGGACAGGGTGCAAGCCCGCGGATCGATGCTCGTGAACAGGCCGGGGAAGATCGCCATGACGATGAGGATGAGGATGAGACCCGCGGAGATCATGAACATGGGGCGGCGGCGGAGTTGGCGCCAGGCGTCGGTCCAGAGACTCGCCGTCCGGGCGTTCTGTTCGGCGGTCTGTTCGATGTCGACGGCGATCTCGGAGGGCACCGCTGTGCCCATGGCGAACTGGGAGCGGTCGCCCTTCTCGACGGCACCTTCCAGCGTCGCCGGATCCGGCGTCGGCTCCGGGCGGCCGGTCGCCGAGTTGAGTTCCTCGTTCATCGCGGCTCACTCATAGCGGATCCGGGGGTCGAGCACGCCGTAGAGGATGTCGGCGAGCAGGTTGGCGATCATGTACACGATGATCATGAACGTCGCGATCCCGACCACGACGGTTCCCTCCTGCTTCTGCACACCCTCGAACACGGCCCGGCCGATGCCGGGGAGGTTGAAGATCGTTTCCGTGAGGATGGCGCCGCCCATGAGTGCACCCAGGTCGATGGCGAGAAACGTGACCACCGGGATGAGCGAGTTGCGCAGGGCGTGGATGCCGACAACCCTGCGCCGGGACAGGCCCTTCGAGGTTGCGGTCCGCACGTAGTCGGCCCGGAGGTTCTCAACGAGGCTCGTCCGCTGGAGCCGGGCAATGTAGGCCAGCGACAAGGATCCGAGCACCATCGCCGGCAGCAAGTAACTCTGGAATCCGTCCCGGATCCCGGACACCGGGAACCAGCCGAGTCTCACTCCGAACACGATCTGCGCGACGAAACCCAACACGAAGATCGGGATCGCGATCACGATCAACGTCGTGATCAGCACGAAATTGTCGAAGAACTTTCCCTTCTTCACCCCGGCGAGGATCCCGGCTCC
>PVMK01135926.1_pt1 | contig 21730 bp, 40 predicted proteins | sample 1853481 | NCBI WGS metagenome assembly PVMK01 (sample SAMN08533507, study PRJNA380276) | Marine sediment metagenome, whole genome shotgun sequencing project.
CACATTCGACGCTCTTCCGATCTGTCGAATGTGATAAGTGTGAAGAACACTCGCCGGCGGAGGTCCGGAATGGCGAAGATATTGCGAAAGCTCTCAATCACGACGTCACCACCTCGCAACTGCCGCCGGCCTTCTCGATGCCGGCCCGCGCCGACCCGGAGAACTTATGCGCCTGGACGATGAGCTTCTTACTGAGATCGCCGTCGGCGAGCACCTTGATCGGCCGCTTGCCACCGCGGACCAAACCCTTTTCAACCAGGACCTCCGGCGACACGGTGTCACCCTCGGAGAAGACTCGCTCGAGGTCGCGGAAATTCACGACCTGGAACTCAACTCTGAAAATATTGGTGAACCCGCGCTTGGGGATGCGTCGTACGAGGGGCATTTGACCGCCCTCGAACCCGTAGCGTCGCGAGTACCCGCTGCGCGATTTTTGACCCTTGTGGCCGCGCCCTGCGGTCTTGCCGGTGCCCGAGCCGGGACCTCGCCCGACCCGCTTGCGCTGGCGCTTGGCGCCCGGCGCCGGATGCAGATCATGAAGTTCCATCGTTCACCCCTCCAGTTCCTCGACCGAGACCAGGTGGACGACCTTGGCAACCATTCCTCGGATGCACGGGTCGTCGCCCCTGGTAACCGTTCGGCCGATCCGACCGAGCCCGAGCCCGGCCAGCACCCGCTTCTGCTTCTTCGCAAAACCGATCTGGCTCTTCACCTGCGTGATCTTGAGAATCTTCGTGCTCTTGGACGCCTTTGCCGTCGCCGTCTTCGGGGCGGCCTTGTCGGCCGGCGCCTTGGCGGCAGTCTTCTTCGGAACAGCCTTTTTCGCCGGCGCCTTGGCGGCGGCCTTCTTCGGCGCAGCCTTCGTTGCCGGCGCCTTGGCAGCGGTCTTCTTCGGCGCGGCCGTCTTTTTGGGGGCGGCCTTCTTGGCAGGTGCCTTTTTCACGGCGGGGTTTTTTGCCGACTCGTTTTTCGGAGCCGCCTTTTTGGCGACAGTTTTCTTCGCAGGCGCCTTTTTCGCCGGAGCCTCGGCGGCGGCCTTTGGATCCTTCTTTTCTGCGGTCATGAGTTTTCAACCTCCTCAACCGCCACGGTGTCGGTGGGCTCCTCGGCTGGGTCGCTTTCCGGTGCGGGCGCGGCGTCCGCTACGGTCGTTATTTCAATACCGCGTAAACGCTGCACCTCGCCCAGGGTCATCAACCGGTCGATGGCGTTGAACGTGGCACGGACCACGTTGAACGGATTGCGACTGCCGATGATCTTGGTCAGCACGTTGGCCACACCAGCCGATTCCATCACCGCACGCACCCCACCGCCGGCTATGACGCCGGTACCGGGGGATGCCGGACGGAGCAGAACCTTGGTGGCTCCCCAACGCCCCCATACCAGATGGGGCACCGTACCGCCGACCAGGGGGATTTTCACCATCTCTTTGCGAGCTTGCTCGCTCGCCTTCTGAATTGCGGGCGGTACCTCACGGGCCTTGCCGGTGCCGTAGCCGACCTTGCCGGCGCCATCACCAGCAACCACAACTGCGGAAAAGGAAAAGTTCTTCCCGCCCTTCACCACCTTGGCAACGCGGTTGATGTGAACGACTGTTTCAGCGAATTCGGACTCTCGGTTCATCATTGTCGGCAACCCCTAACCCGGTCTTCTCTAGAACTTCAGGCCCGCTTCGCGGGCTCCATCGGCAAATGCCTGAATCACGCCGTGATACCGAAAGCCTCCACGGTCGAAGACCACGGAATTCACGCCCTGCTCCTTTGCCCGTTCGGCAATCAACTTCCCGAGCACCTTGCCGGCCTCACGATTACCGGTTGCATCGAGGCCCCCGGAAGTCTCCTTTTCGAGGGTGGACACGGATGCAAGGGTCACGCCCTTGTCGTCGTCAATGATTTGAGCGTAGACATGGCGCAGGCTCCGGTACACCGACAGACGCGGCCTGTCGGCGGTTCCGTGAACGGCTGTGCGATAACGGCGCTTGGTTTTCACCCGACGCTGCTTGCGATCTGTAACCCTCATATCTCAGAGCTCCCTGCTACGGTATGAACCCGGATCATACTGTTGTCGCTGCCCGCTTGCCGGCCTTGGTGCGGACCCGCTCGTCGGAGTAGCGAATACCCTTGCCCTTGTACGGCTCAGGCGGCCGCAACGCACGGATTTCCGCCGCAATCTGGCCGACCTGTTGACGATCGAAGCCCTTTACCATCACCTTGTTGGCCTTCGCATCGACATCGATCTCGATCCCTTCGGGCACCGCGAATTCGATGGTATGCGAGAAACCGAGGTTGAAGGTGACAGTCTTGCCCTTACTCTCGGCACGGTAGCCGATTCCGACGATCTCCAGCTCCTTCGACCAACCTTCGGAGACGCCGGTCGTGGCGTTGGCCAACAGGGCGCGCACCAGACCGTGATACGAGCGCGTCTGACCCTCGTCATCGGCGCGGCTGACGTTGACGGTTCCGTCATCGATCGCCGCCGAAATACCGGGTAACAGCTTCACCTGAAGCTGTCCCTTGGGGCCCTTGACAGAGACCACGTCTCCAGCAATCTGAACATCGACCCCCTTGGGCACGGGAATCGGTTGTCTTCCAATCCGTGACATGACGCCTCCTACCAGATCTCACACAGAATTTCGCCACCCACTTGCAGACCTCTCGCCTGCTCGTCGGTGACGACGCCCCGGTTGGTTGAGATCACCGCAACACCGAGCCCATTGCGGACCTTGGGCAGATCCTCTACCCCTCGGTAGATCCTGCAGCCCGGGCGCGAAACCCGTTGCAAGCCGTGGATCACCGGTTCGCCGTCGTCGGCGTACTTGAGGTAGATACGGATAGTCCCCTGCGGACCCTCCTCGAGCACCTTGAAGGTGCGGATGTACCCTTCCTGTTTAAAAATCTTCGCGATCTCGAGCTTCATTTTCGACGCCGGAACATCGGTGCGGTCGTGGCGCACGCTGGTTGCGTTCCGGATGTGCGTCAGCAGATCGGCAATCGGATCAGTCATGCTCATGATGTACTCCTCACCAGCTCGCCTTGGTGACCCCGGGGAGATACCCTTCGAGGGCCAGTTTGCGGAAGCACAACCTGCACAACTGGAACTTACGCATATATCCTCGCGGTCGACCGCAGACCCGGCAGCGGTTACGCTGACGAACCTTGAACTTCGGTTTCTTCAGGCTTTTCGCGATCATTGCCTTGCGTGCCACGGTGCCTCCTAACGGCTCTTGAACGGCATGCCGAGACCGGACAGGAGCGCTCGCGCCTGATCGTCGGTAGGTGCCGTCGTTGTGATGGTGATGTTCATACCCATGGTGCCTTCGATCTTCTGATAGTCGACCTCCGGAAAGACCAGAATGTCGCGAATGCCGAGGGTGTAGTTACCACGACCGTCGAACGCGTTTGCCGAGATGCCGCGAAAGTCTCGCACCCGGGGCAGCCCGATCGAGATCAGGCGATCCAGAAACTCGTACATTCGCTCCCGCCGCAGGGTAACCCTCGCGCCCACCGGCATTCCCTCACGAAGCTTGAAAGCTGCAATCGACTTCCGCGCCTTTCGCATCTCGGGCAGTTGGGCGGTGATGTTCGCGAGCTGCTCCATCGCAACATCGAGCAGCTTGGCGTTGCGGCTGGCCTCGCCAACACCAATATTGCAGGTGATCTTGGTGATTTTCGGCACCTGCATCGGGTTGGTCAGCCCGAACTCCTTTTGGAGCTGGGGGAAGACCTCCTCACGATATTTCTCTTCCAAGCGCGCCATCGTCCCTCCTATCGGTCGAGAATCGCGCCGTCGACCTTGGCTACGCGGACCTTCCGCCCGTCGTCCAAGATTCGAAACCCGATCCGAGAGCGTTGTCCGCTGTCCGGCGAAACCACCATCACGTTGGAGACGTGAATGGGCGCCTCGCGCTCAACGATCCCGCCCTGTACATTCTTCTGCGGGTTGGGTCGGGTATGCCGTTTGATCATGTTCACGCCCTCGATCACCAACCGCTCCCGCTTGCGATCGATGACCAGAACTCGGCCCCGTGTGCCGGCATCCTTGCCGGAAATCACCTCGACGGTGTCACCCTTTTTGATCTTCATGGTCGCTCCTACAAAACCTCTGGCGCCAGAGACACGATCTTCATGAATCGCCTCTCGCGCAGCTCGCGGGCCACCGGCCCAAAGACACGGGTACCGACCGGGTCGTTCTCTGCAGTGATCAGCACGACAGCGTTCTCGTCGAAGCGGATATACGACCCGTCACGACGGCGGGCGCGGAACTTGGTGCGGACCACAACCGCCTTGACCACACTGCCCTTTTTGATTTCGGATTCGGGCGCGGCCTCCTTGACCGAGCACACAACGATATCGCCGAGCCCGGCATAACGGGGCGCCGCCGACCCGCCCAGCTGGCGAATGGTCTGCAATCGACGCGCGCCGGAGTTATCGGCGACCTGAAGCATGGTTCCCATTTGGATCATCGCTCGACCTCCCAGCTACTGTGCCCGCTCGATGACCTTGCGGACGCGCCAGCGCTTGCGCTTGGACAACGGCCGGCACTCCTCGATGAGCACCCGGTCACCCTCGTTGCAGGCGTTCTCTTCGTCGTGCGCCATGAACTTCGACGACGTGCGCACGAACTTTGAATACAACGGATGCATGATCAAGTTTTCGACCTTCACCACGACCGATTTATCGGATGCGTTGGAGGTCACCAGACCCACCTTGGTGGTCTTGCGCGAGGTCTTGACATCAGTGCTCATCACACGCCCTCCTCGGCCTGCCGTTCGCCCATCACCGCCAGCACGCGAGCGATGCCCTTGCGGACCTCACGGCTCTTGATTGGCTTCTCGCTCTCTCCCGTCGAATTCTGGAAGCGCAGTTTGAATAGCTGCTCCTCGAGGTCCCCGAGCGCCTTGCGAAGCTCATCGTCCGAACGATCGCGAATTTCCTTGGCCTTCATATCTGCTCTTTCCTGGTCACGAAACGCGTCCGGATGGGTAGTTTGTGGGCTGCCAGGCGCATCGCTTCGCGGGCGATTTCCTCCGACACCCCTTCCATCTCATAAAGGATCCGCGCCGGCCTGACGACTGCCACCCACTCCTCCGGGGGGCCCTTTCCCTTGCCCATGCGGGTTTCGAGGGGTTTCTTGGTCACCGGTTTGTCGGGGAAAACCCGGATCCAGATCTTGCCACCGCGTTTGACGTGCCGGGTCATCGCGATACGCGCCGCCTCGATCTGGCGGGCCGTAACCCACCCTCGCTCGATCGCCTGCAGGGCATAGTCTCCCAAAGGACACCTTGGCCCCGCGGAGCGTGACGCCCCGGTTCTTGCCCCGCTGTTGCTTTCTGTACTTGACCTTCTTCGGCATCAACATGACGAGTCTCCTTAGACGCGGGGGACGAGGGGGCGCGAGCACGGTGGCGCTCGCCCCGGTACACCCAGACCTTGACCCCGATCACACCGTACGTCGTGTAAGCGGTCTTGAAACCGTAGTCGATGTCGGCCTTCAGGGTATGTAGCGGCAGGCGCCCCTGCTGATACCACTCGGCGCGCGCGATCTCGGCGCCGTTGAGACGGCCGGCACAACGGATCTTGATCCCCTGGGCGCCGAAACGGAGCGCATTCTCGATCGCCCGACGCATGGCCCGTCGGAAGGCAATCCGCCGCTCGAGCTGCCGCGCTACGTTGGCGGCGATCAGGTGGGCGTCGATCTCCGGACGCTGGATCTCCTGGATATTGATGTGGATGTCCTGTCCATAACGGCGCATGAGATCATCGCGGAGCTTGTCCACCTCGGCGCCTTTGCGACCGATGATGATGCCCGGTCGTCCGGAGAGGATGTTGACACGCAGCTTCGATGCCGTGCGCTCGATGTCGATCGCGCTCACCGCCGCGTTCTCCAGCCGCTGGAGAAGCTCCTGCCGCAGTTGGAGATCCTCGTGCAGGAGGTCCGCGTAGTCACTACCGTCCGCATACCAGCGAGATCGCCAGGTGTTGTTATAACCCGAGGCGAAAGCCGTACGGGTGCGTTTTCTGTCCCACTTTGAGCTCCTATTCCTTCACCGCAAGCTCAACGGTGATGTGACACATTCGCTTGAGAATCCGGTGCATCCGGACCCACTTCGACGCCGGCCGCCCGCGACGAAGACTCGGGCCGGGGTCGACAAAAATCTTGCTGATAAACACCCGGTCGACGTCGACGCCCGGCTGCGCCTGCTCCAAGTTGGCGAGCGCCGACCGCACCAGCTTGGCGACGTCCTTTGCCGCATACTTGGGGCTCAGCTGCAACGAGGTGAGCGCCGGCTCCACCGCCTGACCGCGAACCATGTCCACCACCAACCTGACCTTGCGCGGCGACGAGCGATAATACTTCAGTTGAGCTCGAGAATCCATACCGCCCCCACCTACACGCCCTTTTCACGGCGGCCGGAGTGGCCGCGGAATGTCCTAGTCGGAGCAAACTCGCCGAGCTTGTGTCCGACCATGTTTTCGGTGACAAACACCGGCACGAACTTATGACCGTTGTGGACGGCGATGGTGACGCCGACCATCAGCGGGGTCACCGTCGAACGTCTCGACCAGGTCTTGATGACCCGGCGGTCGGTTGACGAGCTGGCGGCTTCGATCTTCTTCGCCAGGTGCTCATCGACAAATGGTCCCTTGCGGATTGAACGTCCCATATCTCACTTCCTCTTCTTCCGGCGCGACACGATGAGCCGGTCCGAAGCCTTGGGCCGGCGTGTCTTCGCGCCCTTTGTAGGGCCATCCCCAGGGAGAGACCGGGTGGCGGCCCTTGTTCTTTCCTTCGCCGCCGCCGTGCGGGTGATCGACGGGGTTCATGGCAGTGCCGCGGGTCTGCGGCCGCACACCCAGCCAACGGTGCCGCCCGGCTTTGCCGAGAGACAAATTCCCATGATCGGCGTTTCCAACTTGGCCGATGGTGGCCATGCAGGCCGACAGCACCATGCGCATCTCGCCCGATGGCAGGCGGACCGTGGTGTACTTGCCCTCCTTGGCCATGATCTGAGCGGAGGCCCCCGCCGAGCGCACCATCTGGCCGCCCTTACCGGGCTTGAGCTCGAGGTTGTGGACCTGAGTACCGAGCGGGATGTTGCCGATCGGCATCGCGTTTGCCGGCCGAACATCGACCTTGTTCCCGGCAATAACGGTGTTGCCGACCTTGAGACCCACCGGGGCAAGAATGTAGCGCTTGTCACCATCAGCATAGTTCAGCAGTGCGATGTTCGCAGACCGATTGGGGTCATACTCGACCGTCGCCACCTTGGCCGGCACGTCGAACTTGTTGCGCCGGAAATCAATGACCCGGTAGCGCTGCTTGTGACCCCTGCCGCGGTGCCGTGAGGTGATGTGACCGTCGCTGTTGCGGCCCGAGGAGCGCTTCTTGCCCTCGGTGAGCTTCTTGTGCGGCTTCTTCGTCGTCAGCTCGTCGAAGTCGAGGCTGGTGACGAAGCGCCGCCCAGGAGACGTGGGTTTATATGATCGGATGGCCATGACAGACTCCTCAGATCCCTTCGAAGAACTCGAGCGTCTTCGAGCCCTCGGCCAGCTTGACGTAGGCCTTGCGGGTGGCCGGACGATGGCTGACCGTACGCCCGTACTTCATGACCGGCTTACCCTTGCGGTTGACGATATGGACCCCGGTCACCCGGACGTCGAAGAGCTCCTCGACCGCCTTGCTAACCATGATCTTGTTGGCCCGGCGATCGACCTCGAAGCAAACCGTGTTCTCACGCTCCTGCATGAGGGTCGTTTTCTCAGTGATCAGTGGCCGCAGGATGATTTCGCGCGACCTCATGACAGCACCTCCGCGAGCGAGCGCACCGACGGCTCCGAGGCCACGATCCAGCGGTGGTTGAGGACCTCGTAGGCGTTGAGCGAGCCCGCATCGAGCATCTTCACGTCGGGACGGTTGCGGCTTGCCAGGTGAAGGTTGAGGTTCTCGAGACCATCGACCAAGAGCACCTTCTCACCGCTGACTCCAAGACTGTCCAGCCGTTTCAGGAAATCCTTGGTCTTGGGCGCCTCGAGCTCGAGCGAGCCCAAGACAATCAGCCGCCCCTCGGCCAGCCGTTGCGAGAGCACGCCCCTAAGCGCCGCCTTGCGGGCCTTCTTATTCACCTTCTGCACATAGGAACGCGGCCGCGGTCCGTGAGCGACGCCACCCTTGCGCCACAGCGGCGACTGCCGTGAACCGGCGCGGGCGCGGCCCGTATGCTTCTGCTTCCACGGTTTTGCGCGAGTGCCCTTGACCTCGCCACGGTTCTTGGCCTTGTGGGTGCCGCGGCGGCGGCTTGCAAGATACGCCCGCACGACCTCCCACACGAGATGTTGGTTGACCTCGCGGGCAAAGACCTCGTCCGGGAGATCGATCGAACCCACCACCTCGTTTTCCCAGTTCTTGACTTCAACCTTCATAACACCACCCATCCCCTCATCAGGTCTTGACGATCCGGATGTAACTGTTGCGAGCACCCGGGACGCCGCCCTTGAGGAAGAGCAGATTCCGCTCAACATCGACCTTGACTATCTGGGCATTTTTGATCGTGACCCGTTTGTCGCCCATGTGACCCGGCATTTTCTGGCCCGGGAAAACCCGAGAGGGGGTTGCCGAGCGGCCGATGGACCCGGGCGCCCGGTGGTGCATCGACCCGTGGGTGGCGCGACCACCGCCGAAATGATGACGCTTGATGACACCCTGGAAACCGCGACCCTTGGATTTTCCTACGACATGCACTTTTTCGTCGGCCGAGAAGATATCCGCGAGCACCGAGTCTCCAGGCTTCGACTCGTCGTCCGAGTCAACCGGGACCTCCGCCACGAACCGGGTCGGCGGAATGCCGGCCTTCTGAAAGTGCCCCGTGATCGGCTTCGGAGCGTTGCGCCGCGGGCTCCGCTCCACGAGACCAATCTGCACCGCCTCGTAGCCGTCGGAGCCCTCCGACTTGCGCTGCACGACGACGCACGGCCCGGCTTCAACGACCGTGACGGGCACGGCCCGCCCCTCGTCGTCGAAAATCTGGGTCATGCCGATCTTTTTGCCGAGTATGCCGCGTACCATCAGATCACCTCGCACCGTAGGCTTTGATTTCGACATCGACGCCCGCCGGCAGCTCGAGCTTCATCAAAGCATCAATGGTCTGTTGGGTCGGCTCGAGAATATCGAGCAACCGCTTGTGGGTGCGGATCTCGAACTGCTCTCGCGATTTCTTGTCGACATGCGGGGACCGCAGCACGGTGAAGCGCTGGATGTGGGTGGGCAGCGGGATCGGACCCGCAATGTGCGCCCCGGTTCGCTGCGCCGTGTCCACGATCTCGGTCGCCGACTGGTCGAGCAGGCGGTAGTGGTAGGCCTTGAGTCGAATGCGGATCTTGTCGTTCGCCATCGTCTACTCCAGGATGTCCGTGATGGAGCCGGCGCCGACGGTCCGGCCGCCCTCGCGAATCGCGAAGCGCAGGCCCTTCTCCATCGCGATGTCGGTGATCAGCTCCACCTCCAGGTTCGTGTTGTCCCCGGGTATCACCATCTCCACGCCCTCGTCCAGGTTCACCGCCCCCGTCACGTCCGTCGTGCGGAAGAAAAACTGCGGTCGATATCCCACGGAAGAACGGCGTGTGACGGCCACCCTCCTCTTTCGTCAACACATACACCTCGGCGCGAAACTTCTTGTGCGGCGTGATCGATCCGGCTTCGCAACCACCTGCCCGCGCTCACGTCCGTCCGCTCCGTGCCGCGCAGCAACAATCCAACGTTGTCGCCGCCTGGCCGCTGTCCAAGAGCTTGCGGAACATCTCCACGCCCGTTACCACCTTCTTCATCGTCGGCCGAATCCCGACGACCTCCATCTCCTCGCCAACCTTTCACCTTGCCGCGATCGATCCGACCCGTCACCACCGTGCCGCGTCCGGATATCGTGAACACGTCCTCGATCGGCATCAGGAAAGGGCTTGTCAATTTCCCGCACCGGCTCAGGAATGTAGGAGTCCATCGCCTCCAACAGCTCCCAGATCGACTTGTTCTCCTCAGAGTCCGGATCGTCCGACTCGCCGGCCTTCAACGCCGACCCCCGGATTACCGGAATGTCGTCCCCAGGAAAGTCGTACTCACTCAACAGCTCCCGAACCTCCATCTCAACGAGATCCAAAAGCTCCTCGTCGTCCACCTGGTCGACCTTGTTCATGTACACGATGATGAACGGCACGCCCACCTGACGCGCCAGCAAGATGTGCTCCCGCGTCTGCGGCATCGGACCATCAGCCGCCGACACCACCAACACCGCACCATCCATCTGCGCCGCCCCCGTGATCATGTTCTTCACGTAGTCAGCGTGCCCCGGACAGTCCACGTGCGCGTAGTGCCGGTTCTCCGACTCGTACTCCACGTGCGCCGTGTTGATCGTGATCCCCCGCGCCTTCTCCTCCGGCGCCTTGTCGATCGCGTCAAACGGCGTGAATTCCGCAAGCCCCTTCGCAGCCAACGTCTTCGTGATCGCCGCCGTCAACGTCGTCTTGCCATGGTCCACGTGACCAATGGTCCCGATGTTCACGTGCGGCTTCGTCCGCTCGAACTTCTCCTTGGCCATTTCCTTGCCTCCTTACGCCGTCATTCCCGTGGCGCGTGCAACGATTTCATCAGCCTTCCGCTGAGGCACCTCGTCGTAATGGTCGAACTGCATGCTGTAAGTGGCCCGCCCCTGAGTTTGTGACCGCAGGTCGGTGGCGTAGCCGAACATCTCGGAAAGTGGTACGTGCAACGTCGCAACCTGGAACCCGGCGCGCGAGTCCATGCCGAGCACCCGACCGCGACGGCGGTTGAGATCGCCGATGACGTCGCCGACGTACTCCTCGGGGGTTACCGCCTCGACCTCCATCACCGGTTCCATGATCACCGGGCGGGCGTCCTTCGCCGCATCCTGAAGGGCCAGGGACCCCGCGACCTTGAAGGCCAGCTCCGAGGAGTCGACCTCGTGGAAGGAACCGTCATAGAGGGCGGCGCCGACACCCATCAACGGGTAACCGGCGAGCATCCCGCGATCCATCGCCTCGCGGATGCCGAGCTCCACGGGACGGATGAACTCGCGCGGGATGACGCCCCGCTTGATCTCGTTTTCAAACTTGAAGTCGGCTCCGTCGGTCAGCGGCCAGATCCGAATCTTGGCGTGGCCGTACTGGCCGTGCCGCCGTCTGACGGACGAAGAGCCCCTCTCCCTCAGCCTTCTTGGTGATCGCCTCGCGATAGGCCACCTGCGGACGGCCGACCTTGGCCCCGATCTTGAACTCGCGGGTCAGACGGTCGACGATGATCTCCAGGTGGAGCTCGCCCATCCCCGAGATGATGGTCTGGCCCGTCTCCTCGTCGGTGGTGACGTGAAAAGTGGGGTCCTCATGGGTCAGCTTGTCGAGGGCGGCGCCGAGGTGGTCCTGATCGGCCTTCGTCTTCGGTTCGATGGCAACCGAGATCACCGGCTCGGGAAACTGTATGGCTTCGAGCACGATGGGATGCTTGCGGTCGCAGATGGTGTCACCGGTTCCCGCATTGCCCAGACCGACCACCGCGCAGATGTCGCCGGCGTACACTTCGGAGATCTCCTCACGCTTGTTTGCGTGCATCTTGAGCAAACGACCGATGCGCTCGGACTTGCCGGTATCGGCGTTGATCACCGAGGAACCGGTCACGATGTTTCCCGAGTACATGCGGATGAACGACAGCTGCCCGACATAGGGATCCGTCATGATCTTGAAGACCAGCGCCGAGAACGGCTCGTCGTCATCGGCGTGGCGGACGGCGGTCTTCTTGCCGTCGGGGGTGAAACCCTCGATGGGAGGGACATCGAGCGGAGACGGCAGGTAGTCCACAACTGCGTCGAGCAGCGGCTGCACGCCCTTGTTCTTGAACGCCGCACCGCACAGCACCGGCACCAGCGTGCCGTTGATCGTCCCCGCACGCAATCCTGCAATGATCTGGCTCTCGTCGAGCGAACCTTTATTCAAAAATTGCTCGAGAAGCTCCTCGGAGGTTTCGGCGACGGCCTCGAGGAGGCGCTCACGATACTCCTCGACCTCGGCGCGGTAATCCTCTGGAATCTCCTCCTCCTGATATTCAGCGCCGAGAGATTCGTCGTGATAGCGGTACGCCTTGAGACGCACTAAATCGATGATCCCGGCAAACTCCTCCTCGCTGCCGAGGGGAATCTGAACCGGCACCGCGTTGGCTCGGAGCTTCTCTCGAATCTGCTCGGTCACGCCGGCAAAATTGGCGCCCACCCGATCCATCTTGTTGATGAATGCGACCCGCGGCACGCCGTAGCGATCGGCCTGCCGCCACACCGTCTCCGACTGCGGCTCGACCCCACCGACGGCGCAAAACACAGCCACCGCACCGTCGAGCACGCGCAAGCTGCGCTCCACCTCGGCGGTGAAGTCGACGTGGCCCGGAGTGTCGATGATATTGACGCGGTGGTCGCGCCAGAAGCAGGTTGTCGCGGCAGATGTGATGGTGATGCCCCGCTCCTGCTCCTGGGGCATCCAATCCATGGTCGCGGTCCCGTCGTGGACCTCGCCGATCTTGTAATTGATGCCCGTGTAATAGAGCACACGCTCAGTAGTCGTCGTCTTACCGGCATCGATGTGGGCCATGATGCCGATATTCCGGACCTGAGCAAGTGGGATGACACGGGACATGTTTTCAAAGATCTCCTGCGAACTGCTGACGTTGTCTCTGTTCTTTCTCCGCTACCAGCGATAGTGGGCGAAGGCCTTGTTCGCCTCCGCCATGCGATGGGTATCATCGCGCTTCTTGATGGTGCCGCCGCGATTTGACGCTGCGTCGAGAAACTCGCCCGCGAGCTTCTGCATCATCGTCTTTTCGTGACGAGCCTTGGCAAATCCGATCAACCAGCGGATCGCCAACGCCTGCTGGCGGTCCGACTGCACCTCGATCGGAATCTGGTAGGTGGAACCGCCCACCCGGCGCGACTTCACCTCGACCTGCGGCTTCGAGTTGTCGACGGCCCTTTTGAAGATCTTGACCGGATCGTCGCCCGTCCGCTCTTCAATCAACCCGAGCGCACCGTAAAAGATCCGCTCTGCAACCGTTTTCTTGCCCGCTTTGGTCACGTTGTTGATGAACTTCGTCACCAGACGCGAGTTGTACACGGGGTCAGGCAAGATTTCGCGCTTTTCGCTTTTTTGTTCGCCGAGACATTCTCTTGCTCCTAGACCTTCGGCCGCTTCGTGCCGTACTTGGAACGCCCCTGGCGTCGACCTTCGACACCCTGGCTGTCCATCGTGCCGCGAATAACGTGATAGCGGACACCCGGAAGATCCTTCACCCGGCCGCCGCGGATCAGCACCTGGGAGTGCTCCTGAAGATTATGCCCCTCGCCCGGAATGTAGGCCGTCACCTCGATTCCGTTGGTCAGACGAACACGAGCCACCTTGCGGAGGGCTGAGTTCGGCTTCTTCGGCGTTGTCGTGAAGACGCGGGTGCAGACTCCCCCGCCTCTGCGGGCAGGACTGCAGCGCCGGGACTCTTGGTCTTCTCGGTCGACATCTTGCGGCCCTGGCGGACCAATTGCGAGACTGTTGGCATGGTCGCTCCCTGCTATCGGTTCATAAAACCAAGTGACGTCGCCACTTGGAGGTTTCCTGATTTGTTGGACTCCGCAGGAGTCAGAGCCGCGGAAGAATACTGGAGAATGCCGGTGGTGTCAAGCCACAAAAGGGCTTTTCGGGGGACCGGAGGCGTCCCGAATTGGGGATTTCGGATTTCAGATTTCGAATTTACTGCCTTCCCATCCGGCTGGCAGGCGGGACGCCCGCCCCACAAGGGCTCCGAGGGAGTCCAGGACTCTTCCGGTATGGGGAACCTGGCTTTACTCGCCACACGAAGTGCCTCTAGCACCGTCGACAAACCACAATCAGCCACGAAGGCCATTTCCACTCCTACCTCTCGGAAAGTCGCGGTGGGCGTAGCCCAACGTGGCTTTCCGAGGGCGGGTGGGCGGGGGGTGGGGGCGGGAAATTGGAGTTCGAGAGCGACCCGCCGCTCAGATTCAGCCCGCCGTCGCGCCGCAGTCGGGTAGCGATCTCGGATGGTGGGACCGACGAGCGTTTATGCTCGGAGGGCACGCCATCCGAGATCGCGTGGCCGCGGGCCCTGCCCGCGGACGGCAGGCGGACTCGGAGAAAAAAACGGCCGCCCGTGTTGGGCGGCCGTGGTGATTTGATTGTTTCGAGAGGGCCTATTTTTTGCTCTCGACGGCAGGTTTTTTTTCGGGCTTGGCATCGATGAGCGCCGTCGCCGCTTCGGTCATCTCGCGATACAGGTTGTCCGGCTCCTCGCGCGGTTCCATCTCCTCCTCCGGGACCGGATCGATGATCGTGCGGCGGTACCGCGCCGCTCCGGTGCCCGCCGGGATCAGCCGGCCCACGATCACGTTTCTCCTTTGAGGCCGTGGAGGTTGTCCACCTTTCCCGGAGACCGCCGCCTCGGTCAGGACGCGGGTGGTCTCCTGGAACGACGCCGCCGAGATGAAGCTCTCGGTGGCACAGCGAGGCCTTGGTGATACCGAGCAGCAGCGAGCTTGCGGTCGCGGGCTCGCCGCCGGCCTCGATCACCCGCTCATTTCTCGGCTCTGGAAGAGATAGCGGGGAATCTGCTGGTCGAGGAGCAGATCGGTGTCCCCGGGGTCCACAACCTTTCACGAAGCGCATCATCTGGCGAACGATCACCTCGATGTGCTTGTCGTTGATGGTCACGCCCTGCGAACGATACACCTCCTGGATCTTGTCCACCAGGTGTCGCTGCATCTCCTTTCTCGCCGAGGATCGAGAGAATATCGTGCGGGTTGACGGCACCCTCGGTCAGGGAGTCGCCCGGCCTGGATGAACTCGCCCTCCTGCACCGAGACGTGGGCATAGCGCGGAATCGAGTACTCGCGGTGCTCGTCGCTGTCGCCCTCGACCATGATGCGGCGTTGACCCCGTACCGGGTTCGGTGATGCGGATCGTTCCCGTCAATCTCCGTAACCACCGCCGGATCCTTGGGTTTGCGCGCCTCGAAGAGCTCGACCACTCGCGGCAGACCGCCGGTGATGTCCTTGGTCTTGGACATCTCGCGCGGGATCTTGGCGAGCACGTCGCCCGATGCCAGGTCGTCTCCCTCGGCCACAGCGAGGTGGGAACCAATCGGCAGCTGGTAACGCCTGGTCTCCTTTTTCTTGCCGCGGCCCTTGCCGACAATCTCGAGGGTCGGAATGCGTTTGCCGGAGCCCAGCGGTTCGATGACGATCTTGTGCGCGTGGCCGGTCAGCTTGTCGATCTCCTCGCGCACGTTTTCGCCCTCGACCAGATCGTGGTACTTCACCTTTCCGGCAATAGCTGTCAGGATGGCCGAGGTGAAGGGATCCCACTCGATCAGCGGGGTTCCGGACTCGACCTCCTGCCCGTCTTCGACCAAGAGGTGCGAGCCGTAGGCCACCGAGTAGCGTTCCTTTTCGCGCTGTCGCTCGTCGAGGATGACGACCTTGCCGGTCCGTGAGATCGCAACCGTCTCACCTTCCTTGTCGATGACCGCGGACACGTTGAGGAACTTGATCCTGCCCGGGTGATTTCGCCACATGACGTGACGATTCGGTGCCGCGCGTCGCGGTGCCGCCGTAGTGGAAGGTCCGCATCGTGAGCTGGGTGCCCGGCTCGCCGATCGACTGCGCCGCGATGATCCCCACCGCCTCGCCGATCTCGACCATCCGCCCGCTCGCCAGCATGCGGCCGTAACACAGCTGGCACACGCCGCGATCGGTCTCACACGTGAGCGCTGCTGCGAATGCGGACCCGCTCGATTCCCGCCTCCTGGATCTGCTGGCTAGTGGCCTCCGTGATTTCGGTGTTCACGAGCCAGATCTGGGTGTCTTCGATGGGGTCGAAGACGTCCTCGGCCGCCACCCGCCCGACAACACGGTCGCGCAGCGGCTCGAGGATCTCGCCGCCTCGGTGATCGCCGAAACCTCGATGCCGTTCTCGGTTCCGCAGTCGTGCTCGACGACGATCACGTCCTGCGACACGTCCACCAGGCGCCGGGTGAGATAACCCGAGTCGGCGGTCTTGAGCGCGGTGTCGGCGAGGCCCTTTGCGCGCGCCGTGGGTCGAGATGAAGTACTGCAGCACCGACAGCCCCTCACGGAAGTTGGCGGTGATCGGGGTCTCCATGATCTCGCCCGACGGCTTCGCCATCAGCCGCGCATGCCGGCGAGCTGCCGCACCTGTTCCCGAGAACCGCGGGCGCCGGAGTCCGCCATCATGAAGATCGGGTTGAACTGACCCGACTCCGCATCCAGCGACGACATGCCGTGAACATCTCCTTGGCCACGTCCTCGGTCACCCGGTGCCAGATGTCGATGATCTTGTTGTGGCGCTCGCCTGCCGTGATGAGCCCCTTCCTTCGCTGATCTTCGACCTCATCCACCTCTGCGTACGCCTCTTCCAAATGCGCCTGTTTGCTTTCGGGAATCACCATGTCGCTGCTCGACAACGAAAGTCCCCGAGCGGGTGGCGAACTCGAAGCCGATCTCCTTGAGGTTGTCGAGCAGGATCACAGTGGGCTCGTGCCCCATGTTCATGATCGAATAGGCGACCAGGTTCTGCAGGCCCCTTCTTGCGCAGCTGACCATTGATGAACGGCATCTCCTCCGGCAGCTCCATGTTGAAGAGCACCCGTCCGACCGTGGTTTCGAGGAGCATGTCCTCGACCTCGATCATATCCGCATGCAGCATCCTGAGTCCGCCATCATGAAGATCGGGTTGAACTGACCCGTCTCCGCATCCAGCGACGACATGCCCTGTGAACATCTCCTTGGCCACGTCCTCGGTCACCCGGTGCCAGATGTCGATGATCTTGTTGTGGCGCTCGCCTGCCGTGATGAGCCCCTTCCTGCGCTGATCTTCGACCTCATCCACCTCTGCGTACGCCTCTTCCAAATGCGCCTGTTTGCTCTCGGGAATCACCATGTCGCTGCTCGACAACGAAAGCCCCGAGCGGGTGGCGAACTCGAAGCCGATCTCCTTGAGGTTTGTCGAGCAGGATCACGGTGGGCTCGTGCCCCATGTTCGCGATCGAGATAGGCGACCAGGTTCTCCAGCCCCTTCTTGCGCAGCTGACCGTTGATGAACGGCATCTCCTCCGGCAGCTCCATGTTGAAGAGCACCCGCCCGACCGTGGTCTCGAGCAGCATGCCCTCGACCTCGATCATGTCCGCATGCAGCATGTCCTGGCTGCGCCCTGGGCGACCAGGTCGATCAACTGTCCCGGAGAACCGCAGCTGGATGGGGGCCTGGGTGCCCACCACGCCCGCGTGGTAGGCCAGGAAGACCTCCTCGGCCGAGGCAAAGGTCTTGCCGCCGCCCTTTCGCCATGTAGTTTCTCGGTGGTCAGGTAGTAGATCCCGATCACCATGTCCTGCGACGGCACCGCCAGCGGCCGCCGCTTGCCGGCGACAGAATATTGCGGGACGACATCATGAGGATGTGCGCCTCGAGCTGCGCCTTGGGCGACAGCGGCACGTGGACCGCCATCTGGTCACCGTCAAAGTCCGCGTTGTAGGCCGCGCAGACCAGCGGGTGGATCTTGATCGCCTTTGCCCTCCACCAGTACCGGCTCAAAAGGCCTGGATGCCGAGCCGGTGCAAGGTCGGCGCCCGGTTGAGGAGCACCGGATGGTCCTCGATCACCTTCTCCAGGGCGTCCCACACCTCGGGGGTCTGGAGCTCGACGAGCTCCTTGGCCATCTTTGATGGTGGTCGCCAACTCCCGCTCCTCGAGCTCCCGGTAGACAAACGGCTTGAAGAGCTCGAGGGCCATCTTTCTTCGGCAGTCCGCACTGGTGCAGCTTGAGCTCCGGTCCGACCACGATCACCGATCGGCCCGAGTAGTCGACCCGTTTGCCGAGGAGGTTTCTGCCGGAACCGGCCCTGTTTGCCCTTGAGGTTGTCCGACAGGGATTTGAGCGGCCGGTTGTTGGAGCCCTTGATCACGCGGCCGCGGCGGCCGTTGTCAAAGAGCGCGTCCACCGCCTCCTGCAGCATCCGTTTTTCATTGCGCACGATCACCTCGGGTGCGCGCAGGTCGAGCAGCTTTTTGAGCCGGTTGTTGCGGTTGATCACCCGCCGGTAGAGATCGTTGAGATCTGAGGTCGCAAAGCGGCGCCGTCAAGCGGCACCAGCGGCCGCAGCTCCGGCGGCAGCACGGGAATCACCTCCACGATCATCCACTCGGGGCGGTTGCCGGAGCGCCTGAGGGCCTCCACCAGCTTTGAGCCGTTTGGCCGCCTTCTGGCGGCGCATGATCGCGGTCTCGGTGCGCATGACCATGCGCAGCTCGGCGGCCATCTCGTCGAGATCGAGACGTTCAAGATGGGTTCGAATCGCCTCCGCCCCCATCCCCGCAACAAATGCTTCGCCGAAATCTTCCTTGGCCTGACGGTACTCTTCCTCGGTCAGCACCTGTTGGTCCTCGAGGTCCGTGTCCCCCGGGTCAACCACGACGTAGGCCTCGAAGTACAGCACCCGTTCGAGCTCGCGCATGGTCATATCCAGCAGCAGGCCGATGCGCGAGGCAGACCCTTTGAAGAACCACACGTGGGACACCGGCGCGGCGAGCTCGATGTGACCCATGCGCTCCCGGCGAACCTTGGACTTGGTGACCTCGACGCCGCACTTGTCGCACACCACGCCGCGGTACTTTCATGCGCTTGTACTTGCCGCACAGGCACTCCCAGTCGGTCACCGGGCCGAAGATCTTGGCGCAGAAAAGGCCGTCTCTCTCCGGCTTTGAAGGTCCGGTAGTTGATGGTTTCCGGCTTGATCACTTCGCCGTGCGACCACGACCTGATCTTCTCGGGGCTTGCCAGCCCCAGTCTGATGGCGTTGAAATCGTTGAGGGGCTTTGGCTTCTCGAAGAAGCTGCGAACTTCGCTCATGCTTTGATCGATCCATATAATCCATCCCCCTCACTCGTCATCCTGCTGCAGCAGCTCCACATCGAGCCCGAGCGCTTGCAGCTCTCGCACCAACACGTTGAATGACTCCGGCAACCCCGGCTCCTCGGGCACCTGCCCCTTGACGATCGCCTCGTAGACCTTGGCACGCCCCTCGACGTCGTCCGACTTTGACTGTCAGCAGCTCCTGGAGGGTGTGCGCCGCACCAAACGCCTCGAGCGCCCAGACCTCCATCTCTCCCAGGCGCTGGCCGCCGAACTGGGCCTTCCCGCCCAGCGGCTGCTGGGTGATGAGCGAGTAGGGGCCCAATGGACCGCGCGTGGATCTTGTCGTCCACCAGGTGACTCAACTTGAGCATGTAAATGTAGCGACCGTCACCCTCTGCTCGAAAGCTTCGCCGGTGACACCGTCGTACAGCAGGCTCTTTCCCGTCCTCCGGGGAGGCCCGCCTTTTCCAGCATCTCGCGAATCTCATCCTCGTCGGCGCCCTCGAAACACCGGTGTCGCAAAGCTCATGCCGAGCTCGTGACCGGCCCAGCCAAGATGAGTCTCGAGGATCTGCCCGACATTCATCCGCGACGGCACGCCGAGCGGATTGAGAATGATCTCCACAGGTGTCCCGTCCGGCAGGAACGGCATGATCCTCCTCGGCCAGAGCCTGGGAGATGACGCCCTTGTTACCGTGGCGGCCGGCCATCTTGTCACCGACCTGAAGCTTGCGCTTCATCGCGATGAAGACCTTGACCTGCTTGATCACTCCGGGAGGCAGATCGTCCCCCAGGCGCAGGAGCTCGATCTTCGCTCCTGGTTGACCTGGTCGAGGACCTCGACCTGGGATTCCGCCTGGCGGATGATCAGACGCACCTTGTCGAGCAGAGCCGCCTTCTTGAGCGGCAACGACTCTGACCTGCCCGACCTTGAGCCGAGCCGAGCGCTCTCCGCGGTCAGCTTTTTGCCCTTTCTTTGACGAGCACCTCGCCGCCCTTGCGGATCGCAACATCCTCGGTCACGATCGCACCGGTGAGCAGCTTTTCAACCTTTCGAGTCGCGAACCTCGAGAATGATCCGCTCTCATCCTCCGAGTTCGTGCTGGATGCGCTCGATCTCCTCGTTTTCGATGGTGAGTTGGCGAGAGTCCTTTTCGACGCCCTTTCGAGCGAAGATCTGTACGGCGACGACCACACTTCGATTCCGGGCGGGCAGCGTAGCGATGCGTCGCGAACATCACCGGCCTTCTCGCCAAAAATCGCGCGAAGCAGCTTTTCCTCAGGTGTGAGCTGTGTCTCACCCTTTGGGGTCACCTTGCCGACCAGGATCGACCCCTGCCGAATCTGGGCGCGACGTGGATGATGCCGGCATCGTCGAGGTGGGCGAGGGCCGACTCGGCAACGTTCGGTATGTCGCGTGTGATCTCCTCGGGGCGAGCTTGGTGTCGCGGGCCGAGGTCTCGAACTCCTCGATGTGGATCGACGTGTACTTGTCGTCCTTGACCAGCTGCTGAGAAATGACGATCGCGTCCTCGAAGTTGTAGCCGCGCCACGGCATGAGGCGACCAGTACGTTGTGTCCCAAAGCGAGCTCACCACGCTGGGTATTGGGGACCGTCAGCCAGCACCTGGCCCTCGACCACCCGCTGGCCCTCCTCGATCAGGGGCTTTTGGTTGATGGAGGTGTTCTGGTTCGAGCGCCGGAACTTCGTCATCTGGTAGATGTCGGCCCCAAACTCACCCTCGCCCTCGTCCTCGACGCGAACGATGATGCGCTGGCAGTCGACCTTGTCGACCACGCCGGACCCGCCGACAGACCACGACCGCGCCCGAGTCCACGGCCACCACCGACTCCATGCCGGTGCCGACCACCGGCGCCTCGGGCCGCACCAGCGGAACCGCTTGCCGCTGCATGTTCGAACCCATCAGCGCCCGGTTGGCGTCGTCGTGCTCGAGGAACGGAATCAGCGAGGCCGCCACCGACACTACCTGCCGCGGCGAAACGTCGATAAAGTTCACCTGATCTCGGTCGATTAACAGAAACTCGCCGCCGGATCGTGCGATCACCTTGTCGTCGACCAGGTTGTTCTTGTCGTCGATTCGCGCGTTGGCCTGGGCGATGTTGAGGTTCTCCTCTTCCCAGGCGGGGAGGTAGAACGCATGAGGCTTGCCCCAGGCTTCGATCTTCTTGGTCTTCGAACGCCGGACCGCGGCGTTTGGCCTTTGTCGAAGTCCTCGCGCTGCACGACCTGGCCGAGCTCGAAGCCCGCATCCCCGACCTGAGTAATCTCCACATGCTCGAGGACGCGCCCACCGTCCACCATTTTGTATGGAGACTCGATGTAGCCCATCGGGTTGAGTCGGGCATAGCACGACAGCGAAGAGATCAAGCCGATGTTCGGTCCTTCCGGGGTCTCGATCGGGACAGATCCGCCCGTAGTGCGTGGAGTGCACGTCGCGGACCTCGAAGCCCGCCCGTTCTCGAGAGAGACCGCCGGGGCCGAGCGCCGACAGGCGCCGCTTGTGGGTGACCTCCGACAACGGGTTCGTCTGGTCCATGAACTGGGAGAGCTGCGACGATCCGAAGAACTCGTCCACCGAGGCCATGACCGGCTTCGAGTTGACGAGGTCGCGCGGCATCGCCGAGTCAATGTCGGGATGAATCGACATCTTCTCCTTGATCGCCCGTTCCATCCGCACGAGACCGATGCGGAACTGATTTTCCATCAGCTCGCCCACTGTCCGTACGC
>PVMK01122569.1_pt1 | contig 21727 bp, 25 predicted proteins | sample 1853481 | NCBI WGS metagenome assembly PVMK01 (sample SAMN08533507, study PRJNA380276) | Marine sediment metagenome, whole genome shotgun sequencing project.
GGAGCAAGGGGTATGTCCATCTTGCGCGCGAAATATCCGATGATGCCGAAGATGGTCATGATCGTGATGTCCAGCGATCCTGTTGTTGCTGAACTTCCCGCTTGTGAACGTGTTTGTCCAGATTCTGAAGATCCCGACCTGGTTCCTCATGCCGGTGATCCTGGTCGTCTCCTACATCGGGGTGTATTCAGTCAACAACAGTTCGCTGGACATCACGATCATGACCATCTTCGGCATCATCGGATATTTCGCGCGCAAGATGGACATACCCCTTGCTCCGATCCTCTTGGGTCTGATCCTTGGCGACGACCTTGAGCAGAACTTCCGAAGGTCGCTCGTCGCCGATGGTGGCGATTACTTCACCTTCTTCAATGGGCCGCTCAACATTGGTCTTGCCATCGCTGTCGTCGTCGTTCTGTTCCTCCCTCAAATCCTCGATCTGATCCGGGGTGGGAAGATCACGGACGCGTTCGCTGATTCGAGTGCTGAAGTCTGACCGAGTCAGGAGTGACACCGATGAGCGTGCAGATTGCCGTGATCGACGACTATCAGGACGTCGCACGCTCATGTGGCGACTGGTCCTTGCTTCCATCACATGCAGAGGCCTCGTTCTTCCATGAACCATGCGCATCCGAGTCCGACCTCGTGGATCGTCTCGCTCCCTTCGAGATCGTCTGCATCATGCGGGAGCGAACGGCCTTCCCTGAGCGAGTTCTCGTCCAGCTGCCCAACCTTCGACTTCTGATCACCGCGGGTCGTCGCAACGACGCTATCGACATGGAGGCCGCCCATAAGCTCGAAATCACTGTCGGATTCACCGACTCGCCCGGCCACGCCACTGCTGAGTTGGCCATGGCGCTCATCCTCAGCCTCGCTCGCAATCTCCCCGCCGAGGCCGAGTCGATTCGCCGCGGGGGCTGGCAGGTAGGCATTGGTCGCGATCTTCGTGGAGCTCGACTCGGCTTGCTTGGGCTCGGACGGCTTGGGGAGCAGGTTGCCCATTTCGCCAGTGCGTTCGGCATGGTCGTGGGTGCGTGGAGCGAAAACCTGACCGAGAATCGGTGCGCCGAGTTAGGGGTGACCAAGCTCTCCCGCAGTGACCTCCTACGCGACTCGGCCTTCGTCTCGGTCCACCTCAGGCTTAGTGAACGGACTGTCGGCCTCGTCGGCGAGAGGGAACTCGGCCTAATGCGGTCAGACGCGTTCTTGGTCAATACATCTCGCGCAGCCATTGTTGACGAAGGTGCGCTGGTGCGTGCAGTTGAGAGCGGGTCAATTGCTGGGGCAGCCATAGATGTGTACGAAGATGAGCCGCTGCCACCGGACCACCGGCTACGGAGCACGCCCGGGCTCCTCGCGACGCCCCACATCGGATATGTGACTCGCGAGACGTATGAGATCTTCTATGGCCACATGGTCGACTCCATCGTCGCGTATCTCGCCGGAGCAAAGAACTAGAACGATGTTTGGCCGGCGGAGGGAGTGGTGTGCTGTTTCAGGACAATGTGATGTCGCGAGACATCACACGGCGGAGGGAGTGGGATTCGAACCCACGGAAGCTTGCGCCTCGCTGGTTTTCAAGACCAGTACTTTCGTCCGCTCAGTCATCCCTCCGAAGCCCGTAGTTTGGCATTCGTGTCCACCAATTCACACCCCGCACCTGTTCTGTGGGCTACACACCGGACTCAGTCCGGTCCAGAACCCTGGGTTACAGATTCTGACTCTGTGGGCTGTGGACGGGTAACGCGGAGAAGGCGCCCCGGAGGGCGCCTTCTCGACAGTCGTGTGAGCTGCTAGGCGAGCAGCTTTGCCTTCTGGGAGGCGAACTCATCGTCCGTGAGAACACCCTTCCCGTGGAGATCAGCGAGCTTCGTGAGCTCGTCTGCGCTCGAGGCTGCACCGGTACCGCCAGAGACCTGGCGGATGTAGTCCTCACTGCGCTTCTGCTGATTGACGGCGTAGTCCATCTGACGCTCATGCATCGCATCGCCGCGGGCGATGAGATATACAAGCACACCGAGCAGCGGAACGAAGATCAAGAAGAGAACCCAAGCCGCCTTGGCGAATCCGTTGAGTCCCTTGTCACGGAACACGTCAATGAAGACCGTGATTAGGAGCCAGATCCAGATGATCCACAGGAAGAAGATCATCATGGTCCAGAAGAAATCGAGAATTGGCATCAGGTTCCTTTCATAAAACCTACCCGGGACCCGTCGTCCCGAGGCAATAATTGCGCCTCGTACTGTAGCGCACCGTCTTCCGCTCCGACACTGCCACTATCTGAGAAGCGCGCGACCGAGCAGTTGGCGGAGGGGGAGGGATTTGAACCCTCGGGACCCCGAAAGGCCCAACGGTTTTCGAGACCGTCACATTCGTCCGCTCTGTCACCCCTCCAGAGTGCGGGATTCTACAGAACTAGGCCTTGCACTGGTACTCACGACCGCGGCCTCGAAGTGAAGAGTGCCGCGAACAGGAGTACTTTTGGGGGAGCGAACCACCCGTTGGAGGGAACCATGTCAATCGCAACGCCGGAACAGTACAACGCCATGCTCGACGCCGCTCGGGACGGCAAGTACGCCTATCCCGCTATCAACATCACTTCGTCCGAAACTCTGAACGCGGCCATGCGCGGATTCGCAGATGCGGAATCCGACGGGATCATCGAGATAAGCACTGGTGGTGGATCGTTCGCGTCAGGTACGTATGTCAACAACATGGCGCTCGGGGCCCAGGCGGTTGCAGAAATGGCCTATCTCCTTGCAGATGAATACCCGGTCCTGATCGCTCTCCACACCGACCACTGCCAGGCAGACAAGGTCGACACATTCGTACGGCCCCTCCTCCAGGTCAGCCGCGAACGCAAGGAGGCCGGCCTGCCACCGCTGTATCAGAGTCACATGTTCGACGGCTCAGCCATCGATCTCGACTCGAATCTCAAGATTTCAGCTGAACTCCTCGAGGAGATGAACGAGCTCGACATCATCCTCGAACTCGAGGTTGGCGTCGTAGGCGGAGAGGAAGATGGCGTGTCAGCCGAGGATGTGCCTCGCGAGAAGTTATACACGACGAACGAGGACCTGCTCAAGACTGTCGACGCCATCGGACTCGGCGAGAGGGGCAGGTACATACTTGCGGCGACTTTCGGAAATGTGCACGGTGTCTACAAGCCGGGCAACGTGCAGCTGCGGCCGGAGGTGCTGCGAGACGGACAGGCCGCCATCAAGGCTGTCCACGGAGAGGATGCCCACTTCGATTACGTCTTCCATGGTGGATCGGGATCCGAACTTGAGGATATCCACGCTGCCCTCGACTACGGCGTGATCAAGATGAACGTGGATACGGACAATCAATACTTCTTCTCACGACCCATCGCCGACCACTTCTTCACCGGCTACGAGGGCGTACTGAAGATCGACGGCGAGGTCGGAAACAAGAAGATCTACGATCCGCGGTCATACCTCAAGAAGGCAGAGATCGCAATGGCCGAAGGTGTCACGGACGCATGCGTGATGCTGCGCGGTGACGGTAAGAGCCTGCTCACTTAGGAGACAGCCAACTAACGCCTACCGTCGAAGAACTCAGTCAGGAGCTCCCTGCATTCGTCCTCGCGCACGCCTGTTTCGAGTTCGGCGCGATGGTTGAGTCGTTCATCCTGGGGAATGTTGAACAGGGACCATGCAGCGCCTGCCTTGAGATCGGCAGCGCCGTATACGATCCGATCGACCCTGGCCCACACCGCGGCCATGGCGCACATGGCGCACGGTTCCAACGTGACAACGAGTGTGTGACCCGTCAGACGCCACTCACCAAGCTCCCTCGAGCGCTGCGAGATGACGAGCATCTCTGCGTGGGCGGTCGCGTCTCCGAGCTCTTCACGCCGGTTGTGGTTGCGACCAACAAGGTCGCCAGCGGCGTCGAGGAGGACCGCGCCGACCGGTACATCGCCGTGACCAGCCGCTGACCCGGCTTCGTCCAGAGCTATCTGCATGGCTGCATCGGAATTCACTATTCGGTGTCTCCTCTCTAGAATTCCCATCCTACGGAGGGGTCGCATAGTCTGGCCTAGTGCGCGCGCCTGGAAAGCGCGTATGTGGAAACGCATCGAGGGTTCGAATCCCTCCCCCTCCGCCATGCATATTGATCCACATCTCTTCAGTGATGAAGCCGTGTCCGATGAGACACGCGCCTTCAACACGGAACTGCAGAAAATGCTTTCAATGCAGCCGAACACTTCGGACTTCACCCCTGATCAGATCCGGACCGCACGTCGTGAAGGAAAGAGCTGGCTGGGACCCGTCGTCCACTCAGACCGTGCCAGAACCATCACGATCAACGGTCCCGGCGGTGATCTCGATCTTCGCGTCATCGATGCTGCGGAGCCAGACGGTGTGTACCTCCACATCCACGGCGGAGGATGGGTGCTCGGCGCTGCCGACCTGAGCGATATCGGTAACGAGGCCATGGCAGACAGTGCCAACGTGACCGTTGTGTCTGTGGACTACCGGCTTGCGCCGGAGCATCCCTATCCCGCCGGCGTCGAAGACTGCGTTGCGGCGGCGACATGGCTCGTTGAGAACGCTGCATCGGAGTTCGCTACGGATACGCTCACAATCGGAGGCGAATCGGCAGGAGCGAACCTCGCCGCAGCGACGCTCCTCGAGATACGTAACGAAGTTGGCTTCACGGGATGGGTCGCCGCGAACCTCGCGTACGGCCCATATCTGCCACACGGAACCCCTTCGGTCAGACATTGGGATCGCGAAGGCCTCATCCTCGAACCGGACACCATGAAGTGGTTCGGAGAGCACTACGTTGGGGACCAGAACATCGCCATGGACGATCCTGCTTTCTCCCCGCTCTACGGGAAGCTCCACGACATGCCACCGGCACTGTTCTCCATTGGTACATGGGATCCGTTGGTGGACGACACGCTCTTCATGGCAACACGGTGGCTCGCAGCAGGTAACACGTCCGAGCTTGCGATCTATCCGGGCGGAGTACACGCATTTGACGCCTTCCCCATTGACATCGGAACAACCGCTAGGGAACGCATGCATCGTTTCATCCAAGAAGCCGTCACCAGCGAAAAGTGAAGGTGAAGGGTCACTACCCTCTGCTGACCGTGCTAGGTGGGGCACTAGGGGTGCCCTCTGTCCGAAATCCTCTTCATGCGGAGCTGAATTCCCGCCTGAGGATGTGACGATATCGGGTCAGCGCTGGCTCGGTCGATGTTGATAGCAAGGTCCCGTCGCGGCGAAGCGCTGTGAATCGGGTCAGATCCGGAAGGAAGCAGCCCTAAGCGGGTCAGCTCCGGGTGTGACGGGGTCGCCTTGGAGGAGTTGACCGTCCAGAACGCGCCGATACCTGAGCATTCGAAGGCGGGTGCACGGCAACTTCGTTCGCCGGAGGCGAACTTCAGTTGCTTGGGAGTAATGATCGAACACGAAGTGTTCGTTCATTGCTCCAGGCATCAACAACTCCAGCGTGATGCGCAGGTCGCCCCGACGATCACTACGTGATCGTGGACAACCAAGGCAACTCCCATCGGGATTGTTCCCTACTCGCTATTCATCCTTCTGGAGTAGGGCTGCCCAGACGAAGGACATGGGCCCGAGGCGCCAGGTGTCGGTGAGAGTGAGAGGGGTGTTTGCGAGAAGTTGCTCTGGGGGTCCGTGCTTGTCGAGGGAGTGGTGGAGGTACACGTACTCCTCTCGTGCGCCAATCGTCATGCCTGCAAGGGGCAGCACGACCGCCGTCCCCCCACGGTGTAGCTTCGACGTGAACGTTCCTGTCGGTCTTCCGAGATCGACGATTCCTGCCATACCGCCGGGCCGCAGCACCCTCGCCACCTCCTCCATCGTCCTGTCAACCGAGTCGAGATTCCTGAAGACGTAGGCAGAGAACACAGCATCGAAAGATCCGTCATTGAACGGGAGATTCTCCCCCACGGAGACGACCTTGTCAGGAGCATCGTTGAGGGCGAGCATCTCGGGAGCAGGATCAAGCGCAACGATCTCTCTGTCTCCGAAAATCTCATTGGCAGCACCCGTCCCAGCGCCAAGATCAAGAATCCGACCCTCCGGAAGGCGCGACACAACCGTGTTGCGCCACTTCTGGTCCCGCCCAAGAGATAGCACAGCGTTCAATCGGTCATAACGGTCAGCTATATCACTGAAGACCTCGCCATTGCTCATCTGGCGTCGATCGTGTCAAACCCCGTATACGGAACAAGCGCCTCGGGTATCCGAATCGACCCGTCAGCGTCCTGGTGGTTCTCGATCAATGCAATCAGGTGCCTTGGCGTCACAACCGTTCCATTGAGCGTGTGAAGGAGCTGGTTCTTTCCATCTTCGTCCTTGTACCTGACCTTCAACCGTCTGGCTTGAAAATCTGTCGTATTCGACGTCGATGTGATCTCTCGGTAGCGCTCCTGACCAGGGAACCATGCCTCGATGTCGTACTTCTTTGCCGCAGATGAACCAAGGTCGCCAGCGGCAACGTTCACAACCCGGTACGGGATCTCAAGGGCGCGCACAAGTTCCTCTTCGCGCTCAAGTAGAAACTCGTGCTCGTCGCGCGAAGAATCCGGATGAACAAACGAGAACATCTCGGCTTTGTCAAACTGATGGACTCTGAACATGCCCCTCGTGTCCTTGCCGTACGTGCCCGCCTCGACACGGAAGCACGTCGAAGATCCGACGTATCGCATCGGGAGGTCATCGATGTCAACGATCTCGTCCCCATGCATTGCTGCAAGCGGAACCTCTGAGGTCCCAACGAGATACAGATCGTCTTCGCGAACCGAGTAGACCTGCTCCTTGTCACCAGGGAAGAACCCGGTGCCGAACAGCGCATGCTCTCGAACGAGGACGGGCGGGATCACCGGCGTGAAGCCATGTTTGGCCACCTCGATCACGCCCCATCGCATGAGCGCCATCTCCAGCAGCGCCAGTCTCCCCTTCTTGAGGGCAAACCGGCTCCCCGAAATCTTCACGGCGCGCTCGATATCGATGACTCCAAGCGCAACACCGAGATCAAGATGGTCGACGGCGTCGAATCCGAACTCGGGTGGTTCTCCTACACGCTTGATTTCGACAGCATCGTCTTCCTCGAGGCCATCAGCGGCTGTCGGGTCTGTCATATTCGGAAGCGAGATCCACAAAACATCAAATCGTTCATCCAGATCGTCAGCCTGAGCAAGGAGCTCCTTGTACCGACCGGCGAGCTGCCCTGCTTCTTGGATCGCAGCCTGCTTCTCATCCCCATCGAGACCAGGGATCGACTTCCCAAGCGTGTTCTGCGAACTGCGAATCGCTTCTGCGTCAGTTCGTATCCTGCGCCGGTCCACATCGAGCGCTCCAAGAGCATCGAGGTCTATTTCGAAGCCGCGACGCGCAAGGGATGCAGCAAGCTCATCCGCCCGTTCTCTGAGGTATAGAATGTCGATCATGGCGTCAGGTTACCGGCCGAGCGCGCGGTCGATCGCTGCGATCTCCTCGGGTGAGAGCTGCTCAACACCCTTGCCAGAGCGAATCTCCTTCGCATAGAACACGGTTTCTTCGCGAGCCGTTAGGAGCGTGAGCACAAGCCCGTCCGCCTCTGGCTCAGAAGGGCGATGGATCGCGACTGATTGCCGGTTATGTCACCAAACGCGTCGTATGCGACCACACCGACATAGCTAATGGCGTACGGAAGCCTGTCCTCGACTTCAGCGACACGTCGAGAGACGGCCTCTACAGACGCACTATTCGCCTTGGAGCGTTCGTCTATCGCGCCGAGTAACGCCACGATGTTGCCGTCACTTGGGACAGCGTCGACCTTGCGGCGCACAGCCTGGATCTGGATCGTCTGCCAGATAGCAAGGACCACCGTGATGAGAATGGCGACGATGAGTGCTGTGTTCACGACTCGCTCCTCCAGATGAACGTCATTTCCCAGACGTTGTTGTCGAGATCGATGTCATCGGGGATTGTGACCGTGACCCTCGCTTGATACAAACCTCCCGGTGTGACGCTCACATCAGCAAACGTCACTGAGGTCGAAGAGCCGGCGGCGAGATCTACGATCGTCTGTGATGCCGACACGGTAGAGCCCGTCTCAATGCTGAACAGTTCGAGATCAACTGCAATGGTCGGCTCGTCCTCGTTACCGACGTTTGATACAACGGCCTGGACATCGAGAACCTGCGAGAACGGAACGACGGGAATACCACCACTCTCACCGACCGGTGCAGGGACAGTCATCCCAGACACAGCCACGTCGTGATGAGGGCTGAGGTCATAGGACGTCTGGATCCGGAGCACGAGACTCTGGGCGTCGTACAGGAGGGGTTGTGCATCGGGATTGATGTAGGTGACGCTCGTGAATACCGGTATCTCAGCGTCGGACGGAGTCGTCAAGAGTGAATCGCGGAACAGCACGTACGATGCGTCGCCAACTCTGAGCAGGTCGAGAGCGGCCTCGAGTTGGCCTTGTGCACCTTCAACCAAAACACCGTCCATGATCTCCACAATGGTCGTGCTGACATCAGCAGATCCGAGCGTCCACGTCCCAGAGGCCGTTGTCATAGTGCCGTAGCTCGCACCGATCGTGGGTGGAACGTCGACGTCCAAGAGTGCGTTCGCCTCCGCGGTCGTGTCAGAGACAGCCTGAAGCCTCCGTGTGAGCTCCTGCCTGTCGATGGTGCCTATCGAGGCAAGGGCAGACTCGAGTTCAACCGAAGCCTTTGCGTGCAGATTCGAAGATTCGTCCGCAGCACCGAAGAATTCGACGGTGTCACGCTGTTCCGTTTGACGGGAAAGCAAAAAGGCGATCAGGGAAATGATCGCTACCACAGAGATGAGAATCAGCAGCCAGCGCCGCCTTCGAAAGCGACGGTCTGACCGGTAGGCCCGATACGCCATAGTGCGCGAGGAGGGACTTGAACCCTCACGAGTTTTACCTCACAGGAACCTGAATCCTGCGCGTCTGCCAATTCCGCCACTCGCGCGTGGTTCCGGGAGGGTACCCGAAAACCCGACTGACGGCACACGGCCAGCGATGTCGTTTACCGTACCTCGTACTACGTTCACATCATGAATCTCGCACGCGGGCTCGAACGCAGGCTGGAGAAACTTGTTGATGGCGCAAGCGCGTCAATGTTCCGAGGCACGATGCACCCGATCGACATCGCCAGCAGGTTGGTGAGACAGGTCGAGTTCCTCTCCAACGAAACATCTGTGGGAACACAGGTGCCAAACGACCTGATCGTTCGAATGAACTCCGCAGACATCACCGAGACGCTGAGTCGTGATGTGCTCGTCGACGAGCTGAAGATCGTCGTCACCGAGACAGCAGTCCAACGTGGGTGGAGGCTGGCGGGACCCGTTCAGATCCACATCGTCACTTCAACCGATGTTCCGAGGGGCATCCTCGAAGTCGAGGGGACCGACAAGTCTGGGCCAATACCACCGTGGGGTCAGCTCATCGCAGACGATGGCTCGGCGGTTCTGGCCATCTCGCTCAACCGGACATTGGTCGGGCGCTCACTTGATTGTGACATCCGTGTAGCCAACCGCGAGGTCTCGCGTCATCATGTGATCATCTTCCGAGAGGACGGAAACATCATGGCGACCGATCTGGACTCCGCGAACGGGACCTTCGTCAACGGTGTGAGGCTTGCCAATCGGCCGGTTCCCATCTCAGCGGGCGATACAGTGATGTTCGGGAATCTCTCGTTCACCTACAGGCCGATCTTCTGACATGCCAGCACTCTTCTTCAACATCATCAAGCTGCTGTTCCTCGTTCTCATGTTCCTCTTCCTGTGGCAGGTCTCCAGAGCCGTCCGTAGCCATGTGGGCTCCAACCCGGGTACCCGAAGCGAGGGGACGGCCGCAGAACTTGTGATTCTCACCGGCGAGTCAGACACCGACCGTGTCCGGATCCGACCGCAGGGACACGTGATCGGGCGCTCTGCAGATGCAGACATTCGGATTTCTGACCCATACTCCTCCGAGTTCCACGCCCGCGTCGGAATCCAGGACGGGCAAGTAGTAGTGCACGATCTCGGAAGTACGAATGGAACATACGTGAACGGACGAAGGGTGACGAGCCCGACTTCGGTTTCGCGGGGCGATAGCGTACAGATCGGCAAGACGATTCTCGAGGTGAGATGAACTACGTCTGGGGAACAGGAACGCACATCGGAAGAGTGCGCGAGGGCAACGAGGACTCGTTGTTCCCTGAGTCGTCTGGTTCGTCAGCAGGTCCGATCATCCTGATGGTTGCCGATGGCATGGGCGGTGCTGTCGCTGGGGAAGTGGCGTCCAGAATCGCCGTGGCAACAGCCTCAGAGGCCCCAGCGTCCGCCACGGTCTCGCCAGAGGAGCGTGTGCTCGCGGCAAACGAAGCGCTCGGTCTGGCGGTCGAAGATGATGCGTCTCTCGCCGGCATGGGCACGACGCTCACGCTCGCAAGACTCACCAGCGACTGCGTCCTGGATCTCGCGCACGTTGGCGACAGCCGCGCCTACTTGCTGCGCGATCGCACACTGCAACAGCTCACATCGGACCACACGCTTGTGCACGAACTCATCGAGCTTGGCCGGATCACACCTGACGAAGCGGAGCGTCATCCGCATCGCCATCTCATCACTCGTGTGCTCGGACTCGGGCCCGTCGGCGTGGACACCCAGAAGGTGCCCCTTTTGGATGGCGACAGGATCATGCTCTGCTCCGATGGATTGACGAACATGGTCTCCGATTTTGGTGTAGAGCAGATCCTCGCCGCAGGCGAGGGCGTCGAGGCGACCGTCTGGTCGCTCATCGAGCATGCAAACACGGCCGGGGGCGTCGACAACACAACGGTCGCGGTGATCGACGTAAGCACATGACGCGGAGGGCTGAGGCCGGCCTCATCATTGCAGCCGCCCTCCTCGCATCGATCGGCGTCGCGATCGTGGAGTTCACGCACGGCGACTGGCTCGATGCGCAGGTCGCACTCACGTTCCTCGCTTTTGCAGGGTCCTTCGGTGGTCTGCATCTGGCCACATCACGTTGGGCTCCTGGGGCATCGAGCCTCGTCCTTCCGATCGCTTCGTTTCTGACGGCCGTCGGCTTCATCGAGATCTACAGGCTGGACAGCCACCTCGCCTCTCTTCAGCGCTGGTCGCTCCTCCTTGCATCCGCGACGGCCGCATCTATCCTCTGGCTCATCAGAGCCAGAGGCGTTGCCGTGCTGCGCAAGTACCGGTACGTACTTCTCGCCGTCGGAATAGGGCTTCTCCTCCTACCGCTCCTCCCCGATTCATGGCCGATACATGGAGCCACGGTCAACGGGTCACGTCTGTGGCTCCGAATCGACATCCCTGGCACCCTGCGCGTTCTCAGCTTCCAACCGGGCGAGATCGCGAAGGTGTTGATCACGATCTTCCTCGCCTCCTACCTTGCTGAGCGTGCCGAAGCGATGTCTGTCGTGGGGCGCAAGATCGGGCCCCTGAAGTTTCCCGAGCCCCGCCATCTCGGTCCGGTCGTCGTCGCTGCGGGCGCAGCGTTTGGCGTGCTGATCTATCAACGTGACCTCGGAGCTTCACTCCTGCTCTTCGGAATCTTCATCGGCATGCTCTACGTGGCAACGGGCAGGACGTTCTATGTGATCTCTGGAGCCGTGATGGCAGTGCTTGCCGGGTTCGTCGCCTACTCGGCCTTTGACCACGTGCAGAGACGTATTGAGGCATGGCTGGATCCGTTCGCTCACTATCAGGATGCCGGCTACCAGACGGTTCAGGGCTTGTTCGCGATGGGGTCCGGAGCGCTGACTGGCTCTGGTATCGGTCTCGGGAGACCGGACCTGATACCAGCAGCTGCCACAGACTTCATCTTCGCCGCGGTAGCCGAGGAAATGGGTCTTGCTGGTTCTTTGGCAGTGCTTGCTGGCTTCGCTCTTCTCATCGCGACAGGGTTCGGAATTGCGATCCGCTCCCGCGACAGATTCCGGAAGTATCTCGCGGGAGGCCTGACAATCGTTCTCGGCCTCCAGGCGCTGATCATCCTCGCCGGAGTACTCCGGCTCCTCCCCATCACCGGCCTCACGCTGCCATTCATGTCATACGGAGGGTCGTCCCTGCTCGCAAACCTCACGATCCTCGCTCTCCTCCTGCGCGTGTCACACGAGGAGCGACTGTGAACGTCCCCCTCCGTCGCGCCGCGTACACGATCCTCACGGCGTTCGTGGTACTCATTGCTTCGGTGACCTACATCCAGGCAGTCAAGGGACCAGAGCTTCGTGACGATCCGCGGAACCAGCGGGTTGTGGCATGGAGGACGGGGAGACAGCGCGGACCTATTCTCGCCGCCGATGGAACAACTCTCGCTCGCTCGACACCCTCAGCGGCCGACCCGAAGCTCTACCAGCGCGAGTACCCGGAGGGTGACCTCTACGCCCACACCGTTGGATACACATCCGTACTGTTCGGGTCCCGTGGGGTCGAGAACACGCGTTCGGCGGATCTCGTCTCGAACAGAGACTCGACGATCTCTGGCGTGCTCAACGGCCTGCTCGGTGGGGATACGAACCCACGCGGCGTTCGCCTCACGCTTGATCACACGCTCCAGACCATCGCCGCTGCTGCACTCGGTGACCAGAAAGGCAGCGTGGTCGCGCTCGACCCGACGACCGGAGCGATACTCGCAATGGTCACCTATCCACGTTTCGACCCGAACAGCCTCGTGGGGTCCGATGCCGGAGCGGCAGGAGCGGAGCTCGAATCGGACCCTGACGAACCATGGCGGGACCGCTCGATCGACGAGACGTACCCACCCGGCTCCATCTTCAAGGTGATCACCACCGCTTCTGGCCTTGACCAAGGCCTCGTCAGCCCATCGACCGAGTTCGACGATCCTGTCGCTCTCGAGCTTCCGGGAAGTGATTCCACGATCCACAACTTCGATGGCGAGGTCTGTCGGAATGGCACGACCGTGACGCTCGAATACGCCTTCGTGAAGTCATGCAACACGGTCTTTGCACAGTTGGGTATGGATCTTGGTGGCGATCAACTCGGCTTCACGTCCCGGGCATTCGGGTACAACCAGACCGTGCCCTTCGAGTTGAACGTGTTGTCCTCCGTGTTCCCACAGCCAGGGACGATCGAGAACAATCCTCCGGCAACAGCCCAGAACGCCATTGGGCAGAGGGACAACCGTGCCACACCCCTTCTCATGGCGATGGCGGCCGGAGCGGTGGCGAACAACGGAACTCAGATGGTCCCGTATCTCGTCTCTGAGGTCTTCACGTCCGACGGCATCGTCGAGACGGCGACCGAACCCTCCGTCTGGCGGAGGGCAATGAGCCCAGCGTCGGCATCCGTGTTGTCTGATCTGATGGAGCAGGTAGTCATCTCAGGGACCGGGCGCAGGGCAGCGGTCCCCGGCGTGAGGATCGCAGGCAAGACCGGTACGGCGCAGATCACCGGCAAGGCACCACATGCATGGTTCATCGGTTTTGGACCCGTCGGAGCCTCGGCTGACATACGCCAGATCGCGATCGCCGTGATCGTCGAATCGGGAGGCGACTTCGGTGAGTCCGCCACTGGAGGCACTGTTGCTGCACCCATCGCCCAGGAGATCCTCGCCGCATTTTTCGGGGTCTAGGACCCAAGTCGCCCCGATGACGACCCTTATCGAGCCGCATAGCTACCCTCTCGCCCGTGGAAGAACGCGTTCTCTCCGATAGGTACCGGATCATCCGTCATCTCGCTCGTGGCGGCATGGCAGATGTTTACGAAGCCGAGGACACGCTGCTCGGTAGATCCGTCGCAGTGAAGCTGCTGCATGCGAACTTCGCTTCCGACGACGCATTCGTCGCCCGCTTCCGAAGAGAGGCGCAGGCAGCAGCCAACCTGTCCCATCCGAACATCGTCGCGATCTACGACTGGGGCCAGGACGAGGGAACCTACTTCATGGTCATGGAGCTCATCCGGGGCCGAACGTTGCGCGAGATCGTCAAGTCCGAGGGCGCGCTTCTTCCGAGGCGGTCTGCCGAGATCGCTGCCGAAGCAGCAGCGGCGCTGACCATTGCCCACCAGCACGGCGTCTACCACCGCGACATCAAACCAGGAAACATCATGATCACCGATGACGGAACGGTGAAGGTGACCGACTTCGGGATCGCCAGAGCGCTCGATGACTCAGAGGAGCTGACTCGCACGGGCGCTGTCATCGGAACCGCTACGTACTTCTCTCCCGAGCAGGCACAAGGCCTGCCAGCGGACGAGCGGTCCGACGTGTACAGCCTCGGCATCGTGTTGTACGAAATGCTCGCAGGCAAGCCGCCCTTCACCGGAGAGAGCCCTGTCGCTGTTGCCTATCAGCACGTGTCAGAGCAAGCACCCGCACCCGATTCGGTCAATCCGGACGTACCGCGTGAGATCGCAGCGATATCGGAACACGCGATCCGGAAGAAGCCTGACGATCGGTATCAGTCCGCTGACGAATTCCGAACCGATCTGCTGCGTTATCTCGGCGGGAACGAACCGATCGCTGCCGCAGCACTGCTCGCTGCAGCTCCAACGGCGATGATCTCCGCATCGGCGCCTCCGCCTCCGCTGATTGGCGATCCTTCATCGACCATGACATTCGAAGAACCGCAGGAGGAGCGCAGCCAAGCGGGCTACTGGGCTGCCGTGGGAGCCCTCATCGTCATCCTCCTTCTCGGCCTGTGGCTGCTTCTGAGACTGCTCTCGGGCGGAGAAGCTGCAACCGGCACGGTTGAGATTCCTGACTTGACTGGTGTCACAGCCGAAGATGCATACCAGATCCTTCAGGGCATGGACCTCAAGTTTCGGACCCTCCAGGAGACCAGCGACCAGATTGGTGTCGGACTGGTAATTCGCACAGATCCTCCGGCTGGATCGGAAGTGGAGATCGGGGAATTCGTAGACGTCATTGTTTCGGCCGGTGAGGAAGAGCTCGGCGTACCAAACGTCCTCGGCGAGAACGTGGACGTTGCAGCCGCGCGCATCGAGACGCAGGGCTTTGTCGTGGGAGCAAGGGAGTACTTCGAAACAGACGACTATGACGAGAACCTCGTCATCTCCCAGACACCAGACGGCGGTACAACAGCTCCACCAGGAACTGCTGTCGATCTCATCGTGTCTGCGGGCCCATCGTCGATCGAAGTTCCCGATGTCTCAGGCAAGTCATCAGAAACTGCGATCCTCGAACTCGCTCGCGCTGGCTTCGAGACAATCGAGACACAGGACGAGTCCAGTGCGGATGTCCTGCAGGGATTCGTGATCGAAACGAACCCTGAGGCCGGCCAGATTGTACCGAAGGAAGCAACGATCATCATCGTGGTTTCCCAGGGTCCAGCGCCCGTGGACGTACCGAACCTCGAAGGGATGAGCCAGAGCCAAGCAAGTCAGGCACTCAACGCGCTCGGACTGCTGATCGATGTCAGTTCGGAGACCGTCGAGGTGCCGATTGCGTCTGGTCTTGCTGGCAACGTGGCTGAGCAGAGTCCGACGGCGGGCACAGAGGTCGAGGTCGGGTCGTCAGTGACCGTGAAACTTGGTGCGGTAGAACAGGTCACCGTTCCCGGTGTCGTCGGCGATCCACTCATTGACGCAGAGATCGCCATTGCGAACGCCGGACTAATACTTGCGACGCCGACCACGACAATTACCAATGTGCAGGCCGACGACAACAGGGTCGCCACGCAGTCCCCGGATGGCGGAACGCTCGTGGATGAAGGATCATCCGTCACCCTTACCGTGTGGCTATATCAGCCGGACGTTCCTGATTTCACCGGCCAGACAGTGACCGTGGCCCAAAGTCAGGCCAACGGTCTCGGTCTCGGCACTGTGAACCAGACCTCGACCGTCGAAACTGCCGATGCCGGACTGGTCGGCACAATCGCATCTCAGTCGGTTTCACCGGGCACGTCGGTACCTGTCGGAACAGATATCGACGTTACCGTCTATGTCGCTGCGCCTTGACCGGCCCAGCGATACGCTCGGCCCGGAATTCAGCACTGCTCTCCTGGTACGAGGACAACGCGCGAGACCTTCCCTGGCGGAGGACCACTGATCCCTACCTGATTCTGGTATCGGAGGTAATGCTCCAACAGACTCAGGTGAGCCGTGTCATACCGAAGTACGAGCGCTTCACCGAGTCATGGCCGACGGTCAAGGCTCTCGCGGCGGCTTCCGCGGACGACCTCCTTCGCGTCTGGTCGGGTCTCGGCTACAACAGCCGTGCCCTCCGACTCCAACAAACGGCGGCCATCGTTGCAGCCGCCGGGTGGCCTGAGTCGGTCGCTGGACTCCAAGAACTTCCCGGTATTGGACCATACACGGCCGCCGCTGTCGGCTCCATTTCGTTTGGAATGCACGTCCCCGCTGTCGATACGAATCTCAAACGAGTTCTCAGCCGGTGGGCAGGCGAGCCTTTGTCCGGCAGGCTTCTGACGGAGTATGCGTTCGATGTGCTCGGGGACCCTGCAGGTGATTGGAACCAGGCGCTGATGGACCTCGGATCATCCGTCTGCAAGACGGCCCACCCCACATGCAACGAATGCCCCGTGAGCGAGTGGTGTCTTGATCCAGCCGTTTACGAAGCCCCACCCAGCCAATCATCGTTCAACGGCTCCAACCGACAACTCCGTGGAGCATTGGTGCGAGCGCACCTTGCAGGCGACGACCTTTACGAAGCCGCATCGGCCCTCGACCGATCCGAAGATGAGACCGAGTCAACGATCGACTCGCTGCACAGAGAGGGCCTGATCAGGTAGTGCGGTCAGCTGCCCAGGAAGTTGGCGAGCAGCGCCTTGCCCTGGATGGTCAAGATCGACTCCGGGTGAAATTGCACCGCTGCGATCGGCAAGTCCCTGTGCCGAACTCCCTGGAGGACTCCGTCGTCCGAATGGGCCGTGGCTTCCAGTACGTCGGGAAGATCGACCGTTGCAAGCGAGTGATATCGTGTTGCATCGAAGGGATTGGGAAGCCCGTCAAAGACTCCTCTGCCGTCGTGGGATATCGGCGATGTCTTCCCGTGGCGTGGTTCAGGGGCGAGTCCGACGGTTCCTCCAAAGGCTACCACTGCGGCCTGAAGCCCGAGGCATACGCCAAGCGTCGGCATCTTCGGTCCCAGCTCCAACATGAATTCAACCGACCTTCCCGCAGCATCTGGGTGTCCGGGTCCTGGTGAGATCACGAGCCGGTCGGGAGACAACGCAACGGCTTCATCCACCGTCAACGCGTCGTTCCGGTACACGATCGGGTCGCCACCGAGCTCACCGATGTACTGGGCGAGGTTGTAGGTGAAAGAGTCGTAGTTGTCGAGGATCAGAACCTTCAAGAGATGCCGCCACCGGAATCCAGAAGATTGTTGCCCATCCAGTCGTAGACAAACAACAACGCTACGAAGGCGATGACCACGATGATCACCGCCATCACGATCTGAATCGGCCGAGGGCCAGGGAGGGCATTGAACATACGTGTCACCATCATCCGTTGATCACCCTTGCGTTCGGACCGGCAACAAGTTCAGCAAAGATGACGAGCCGCTGGCGGGAGCTGAACTTGGGGTTGCACGTTGTGAGGGTCAGCCATGCGCCTTCACGCTGTTCGGTGACCCATATCTCGGTCGGACGCACAATGATCGATTCCCGCACCTCGTAAATGTGGACACCAAGGCCAGTCTCGACCTCGATGATGTCGCCCGGTACGAGCTGCTCGAACTCATGAAAGGGAGCGCCGTACGTCGTTCGGTGACCAGAGATGACGGAGTTGCCCGGCTGACCGGGCAGAGGAGTGGAAGGCATGTGACCAGCACCGTTCTTGAGGTCCGACCGCCTGACGCCCTCCACAACGGCCCAACCGTCCTTGAGGCGATCAATCGAGGGGACTCGGATGATCGCGAACGCGTCATGGTCGGGCGGAGCACTCTCGACGAGAAGTATCGGTGTCGGGAGCGAGACATCGTCAGGATCAGTGACATCAGGGGCCCCCGGTGCGACGTAGGCAACCTCGGTAATCACCGCCTCTTCGAAATACTCCTCGGCCTGCACCTCGAGGACGGCATTGTTCTGCTGAGCAAAGAACGTGGTGACAAAAAGCTGGTGGGCAACAAAGCCGAGGAGGAAGAGACCCAGCCAGATACTTGTCCATCCGATGAATCGGATCACGCGCACAACAAGACCGGCCCGCTGTCGGGAAGGGGCAGCGGCTTCGGTTGTCTCAGTGATCGTGTTGCTCATTGGATGAGAGGCTACAGCGCAAACGAATGTGCGATGTGCGATGCCCGATGTCCGAAACGCGATATCCTCTGCGCATGCCAGTTTCAAAGGGCCGCAAGAAGGCCAATAAACGTCCAACTCCGCCATCGCACAAACCCAAGGCGATCGACGAGAAGGGCCCGTCTCCTACTTGGTACGTCGCGCTCATGTTCGGGCTCATGGGTGTCGGCGTCCTGGTCATCCTGACCAACTACATGGGGATTCTCCCCGGCGGCACATCCAACACCTACCTCCTCGGTGGCCTCGCCAGCATCGGTGTTGGATTCGCCATGACGATGGACTACCGCTAGCTCCGACGGCTTCTCTGGGCCCCCGCGCCCGCATTCGGCACCGGAAACACTTCTGTGTTCGGCAACGCTTCGCGTTGCTTGGGAGCTTCTGGCAACGCTGCGCGTTCCTTGGGAGCTTCTGCGAAGCTCCAGGCACTATTCCCCTATGCGGGGAGCATGGGTTCGCGGCAGTGGCGTGGGGGTTCGATGTCGCCTTCATGGGCCTGGGTGATCGTTAGGGACATACCACACACGGTGCAGAGATAGGGGACGTCGACCTCCATGACATCCTCGATGTCTGGCTCAGGAGGCGGCCCGCTTGCGATGAACCGGATCGACCAGATCGTACCGGCGAGTATCGCCGCACCAATGATGACGGCGACAACGACGGCGAATGTCACGCGAGCGACTCGATGATCGTTCCGTTCGCCAATCCGCCGCCCTCACACATCGTCTGGAGGCCGTAGCGACCGCCTGACCGTTCGAGCTCATGCACCAATGTCGTCATGAGGCGGGCTCCGCTCGCACCAAGAGGATGGCCGAGGGCGATCGCTCCACCGTTGACGTTGACCTTGGACCAGTCCGCTCCGGATTCGCGCAACCACGCGCCGATCACGGCAGCGAAAGCCTCGTTGACCTCGAACAGGTCGATGTCAGAGATGGATAGTCCCGCCTTTGCAAGCGCCTTCTCCGTTGCGGGAATGGGCCCCGTCAGCATCGACACCGGATCGGTGCCAGCGAGAGAGAAGGAGACGAAACGTGCACGCGGCTTGAGGCCGAGCTCATCCGCCTTCGTGCGCGACATGATCAAGATGGCGGCCGCGCCGTCCGTGATCTGTGATGAGTTGCCCGCTGTGACGACACCATCCTCCTTGAAGGCTGGCTTCAGCGCCCCAAGCCCCTCAGGAGTCGTCGTTGGCCGGATTCCCTCGTCCCGTGATACCTGCTCGACTACGCCATCCACCTTGACCTCGATGGGGACGATCTGCCCGTCGAAGCGACCTTCTTCTGTCGCTTTGAGGGCACGCATGTGCGAGTCGTAGCCGTACGCATCAAGCTCCTCGCGTGGAATACTCCACTGTTCTGCGATCATCTCAGCGGAGAGACCCTGGGGGATCAGCTCGTCCTGATATCGCGCACGCATCTTCTCGCCGAACGGGCGACCGGTACCTGCTGATGAACCCATGGGGACACGCGACATCGACTCGACGCCGGCAGCAACAACAACATCGTAGGAACCAGCCATCACGCCCTGAGCGGCGAAGTGGACCGACTGTTGGGACGACCCGCATTGGCGGTCAATAGTCACACCGGGAACAGACTCTGGCCATCCGGCACCGAGCACAGCGTTGCGACCGATGTTCCACGTTTGGTCACCGACCTGCGAGACGCATCCCATGATGACGTCATCAACAAGGACAGGATCGAAACTGTTGCGCTCCGCGAGCGTCTTCAGCGTTTCCGCGGCAAGGTCAGCGGGATGCCAGTCAGAGAGAGCACCATTGCGTCTGCCAAGGGGCGTCCGTACAGCGTCAACAATCACGGCCTCTTGCATGGGTACTCCTTGGTCATGGAGTGGAGACGATCGGACTCGAACCGACGGCCCCCTGGTTGCAAACCAGGTGCTCTGCCAAACTGAGCTACGTCCCCGCGACGGCGCAAGTGTATCGCGGTTCAGCCGCCAGCCTTCAGAGACCCGGCTTGAGGACCATGACGATGATGATGACCGTAACCAGCAGTGTCTGGATGTGACCGATGTTGCCGAGCGACTTCGCCTTGGCCATGGCTTCGGGTGATGTAACGCCGTGTTCAGCGACGAGCGCTTCAACTTCGGACAAGCCCGGCTTGAGGAGGAATAGGCCGATTGCAATGGCGACGATCGTCAAAGCGAACCCGATACTGATGAACAGCATCTCGAACTCGTAGAAGCCGGAGTCCACCACGATCCAAATGCCAGTCAGCAGCACAATGATGCCAGCCGGTCCGAACAGGCGACCGTTGGTTGGGCCGACCTTGCCGCCAACCGTCATGATCAGCTCCGGATCCTTCGTCCGTGCTGCTGAGGCCATCAGGGCTTCGGTGTAGAACTGCCCACCGAACAGGACCGCTCCTGCAAGCACGTGTATCAGGAGTACCCACTCCATGTATCTAACCCTTTCCCGAGGAATTTGGGAGGAGCTTAGACCGGTGTTGCGACCGAGCGAAGCCATTCGTGATGGATTGACTCACGACGCTAGAGAACCCGACGGATCTCCCCGAAGGCCCACAACCTGTGCTGGCGTCACCGTTCTTCCGGCAAGTCGCTCTCGTGAGTTTGCGCTATCGAGAGCGTTGAGTCTGAAGTGGTTGGCTGCGGGCCGGATCCGTCAGGCTCTGGCGCCATTGTGCAACGGATCAGGCCCGAGCGGTATAGGGGAATACCCTGATTCCTGCAGATTCAGGGGCTCTCTGGGGACATCAGCCCCGATTCGAACGCTCTCGCGGCGAGTTCATGGCGGCTCGCAACACCCAACTTCACAAAGATGTGACTCATATGGGTCTCAATCGTCTTCACAGATACGAACATCACGTCGGCGGTCTTGCGATATGAGTAGCCGCGCGCGATGCACTCGGCCACCTCCCTCTCACGGGGAGAGAGCTGCTCAATGGCGGGCTCGGTGGCCACAGCGTCATCGATATCAAGAAGGAAGCCAGCAATCTGTGGTGAGACAGGCATCGACCCCTCAAGCGCCTCTGCCACAAGTCCGGACAAACGAGCTCCCATCGTTGTCTTGACGATATAGCCGTCGACACCAGCCTGAAGCATCATGATGACGTCTCGCCGATCGGCAGATACGGAGAGGCACACGAAACGGCAATCGATATTCGCTGCACGGACACGTTCGACCACTTCAGCACCTGAGCCAGAGGGGAGATGGACATCGAGGAGCACCCCGTCCGGATCTGCCGCCACGATTGTCTCCCCGGCTTCTTGCACGGCTGCCGCCTCGCCAACGATCTCGAAATCGTCCTCGAGGTACTTGGCTGCGCCAGCGCGCAGTATCCCGTGATCATCGACCAGGACGATGCGGGGCTTGGTCATGTCAACTCGCTGCCGGGTACTGCCGAGACCTTGATCTCTGTCCCTTCGCCCGGTGCGCTGTCGATGCACACCTCACCACCAATGTCTCTCACCCTGCCACGAACC